>ERZ795053.1274-NODE-1274-length-32197-cov-12.801350_pt1 | contig 32197 bp, 28 predicted proteins | sample MGYA00375137_ERZ795053 | MGnify/ENA primary metagenome ERZ795053 (study PRJEB30182, sample SAMN05720284) | activated sludge metagenome | isolation source: Anaerobic digester | place: Hong Kong | collected 2014-12-17 ...
ATCGAATACTATTTTGAGCAAAAGAATAGATGCCGAAAAATTAAGAAGATTTGGATATTTTTTAGAAGATGGACAATAAAGATCCCATTTTACATATTGGTTACCCCAAAACTGCAACTAAGTGGTTTCAAAGTTTCTTTTATCCGAATATCAGCGGAGTTTGGCCTGTTTCTAGGGAAACAACTTTTCAAAAATTAGTGTTTAAAAGTCTTTTCGAGTATTCGGCTGTTGATACATTTGCTTGGTTTAACTCTCAATATCCTGAAAAGCAAATTATTGTTTGCGATGAAATTTTGCTTGGCGGGTTGGATATAGGTTTTGGTATGGGCGAATATGTCTGGATGATGGCAAATAGGCTGCATTCAACTTTTCCTACAGCGAACGTAGTCGTTTTTATTCGAAATCAGGTGCAAATACTGGAATCTGCTTATAGTCATTACGTGAAATCAGGCGGAACCTTTTCGTTAAAAAGGTTTTTGGGAATAAGAAAGTCGTATGCCAAACCATTCATGGGGTATCACTTGTTTAATCCCGATTTTTTTAATTACAGCAATGTGCTTGAGTTATATATGTTACTTTTTGGAGAGGAAAAAGTACATATTTACCTTTATGAGGATTTTAAAGCAAATCCGAAAGTTTTTATAGAAAAATTTTGTCAAGAGTTAAATATAAATGCCGATATATCCGATTTGCATTTTTCCGAAAATCTGAATGTACGATTATCTAAAGTTTCTATTTCGATAATGAGGCTTTTAAATCACTTTACAAGAAAAAATACACCCTTTAAAAAGTATTTTTTTCATTTAAAGGGAATGTACGAATTCACAATAAGTTTAACTGGAAAACTTGACAGGTGGATGAAACTTTCCCCGTTTACTTTTTCGCGGAGTATTGTTGCTTGGAGTGAAAATTATTATCGCACAGCTAATAATAATTTGACAAAGTGGGTTAATAAAAATAAGTTGGAGAAGTATAAATATCCTTTATAATTCCAAATAAAAAAGGAGGCTTAAGCCTCCTTTCCGTTTTAATAATATGTTTATTAGATGATTAACATTGCATCGCCATACGTTCCAAAATGGTATTTTTCCTTAATGGCCAGTTTGTACGATTCCATGAGTAAATCGTAACCGGCAAAGGCCGAAACCATCATCATTAATGTTGAAAGGGGTAGATGAAAGTTTGTTATCATCATATCGGGTATGCTAAAATCGTAGGGAGGTATAATAAATTTATTTGTCCAGCCACTATAAGGCTTTAGAAAACCATCGGTAGTAACGGAACTTTCCAGTGTGCGAAGTACTGTTGTTCCAACAGCACAAATCTTATGGTGTTCTTTTTTTGCCTCGTTAACAACTTCAACAGCTTCTTGAGGAATGTTGATTTGCTCCGAATCCATTTTGTGCTTTGTTAAGTCTTCAACGTCAACTGTTCTAAAGTTTCCTAACCCGACATGAAGGGTAATTTCGGCAAAATTAATTCCTTTTATTTCTAAGCGTTTTAGCAACTGCTTGCTAAAGTGCAACCCTGCGGTTGGTGCGGCAACGGCACCTTCGTATTTGGCAAATACAGTTTGGTAACGTTCCCTATCTTCGGGGACAACTTCTCTATGAATAAATTTTGGAATAGGAGTTTCTCCTAGTCGGTAAAGAGTATCCTTAAACTCTTCGTATGAACCATCGAATAAGAACCGTAAAGTACGGCCACGACTTGTAGTATTGTCGATAACTTCGGCAACAAGCAAATCGTCTTCGCCAAAGTATAGTTTATTTCCAATTCGAATTTTACGGGCAGGGTCAACAAGTACGTCCCAAAGTCGTTGTTCTTTATTTAATTCTCGTAGGAGAAAAACTTCAATTTCGGCACCTGTTTTTTCTTTATTACCATAAAGCCGGGCAGGGAAAACTTTTGTGTTGTTAAAAACCAACACGTCGCTTTCGTCAAAGTAATCTATAACTTCCTTAAAAATTTTGTGCTCAATCTTGCCGGTTTTGCGGTTTACAACCATCAGTCTTGATTCTTCTCGGTTTTCGGCCGGAAACTTTGCAATTAAATCTTGTGGTAGGCTGTACCTGTACTGCGATAACTTCATAGGTATAAAAATTGATTATTATTATTTCACAAAGAACAACTGTAAATGAATTGCAATGTCGAAAAAATTACTCGCATCTTCATTCATTTTAACTACAGGAATAAAACATTAACTTCTATTATGTAGAAGTTGTCAAAATCGTTAAAATTAAGTGGTTGCAAAAATAGTGTAAAGTTTTTAAAGACCATGCACCTTATACGTAACATTTTGCTATTGGTTTCGCATCGATAAAAAATTTTTTTCGATATCGTTAATGGTTAACGCTTGGTCAATGTTAAATGTTCCGCTGGCTGTTCTTCTAAGTTCTACCAAATGTGCTCCAGATTCAAGTTTCTGCCCAATGTCGCGGGCTAGGGCTCTAATGTACGTTCCTTTGCTACAGGAAATTTTAAGTTTCAATAACGGTGTTTCAAAACTTATTATCTCCATGTTAAATATTTCGATAGGAACAGGTTCTAGTTCAACGTCAACACCTTTGCGAGCGTATTTGTATGCTCGTTTTCCGTTGATGTATTTAGCCGAAAAAAGAGGTGGCGTTTGTTCTTGTTTCCCAATCATACTGCTAATAGTTCGATTAATAAGTTCTATAGTTATATGATTGGTTGGATACTGTGCATCGGGTTCCGTTTCAAGGTCGAACGAAGGCGTTGTTTCCCCTAATTTTAAAGTAGCAACATACTCCTTGTTTTCGGACATTAACGCAGATGATTGTTTGGTTGCTTTACCTGTGCAGATAATTAGCAAACCTGTGGCCAAAGGGTCAAGAGTTCCCGCATGTCCAACCTTAACATTACGTTCTCCGGTTAATTGCCTAATTAGAACTCTAATTTTTCCCACCACATCAAACGATGTCCAACCGTAAGGTTTATCGATTAGCAGAACGGCACTTTCGGTAACTTTATTCAGGTTGTTTACTTCAATCATAGAGAAGCAATAATTGCTACAAGTCCTACAATAGCACAGTAAACAGCAAACCAAAGCAGGTTGCTTTTACGAACAAGTTTAACCATCCAACTGCAAGCAAAATAACCCGAAACAAAGGCGGCAATAAATCCGGTAATAATTGCGGTTGAACTAATTGCGCCACCTGTGGTGTCGCCTTTTAGCAAATCGAGTGCTGCTGCTCCAAGTATTGGAATAATTACCATTAAAAAGGAGAATTTGGCTACTTCATCCTTGCTTTTACCAAGCATTAAACCTGTGGATATGGTGGCTCCGGATCGGCTAATGCCGGGAAGAACAGCAACTGCCTGGGCTATCCCAATTATAAAAGCATCGAAATATCCAATGGGTGAATTTTGATTTCTATTTAGGTATTTGCTTAATGCAAGTAATATTGCAGTAATTAGCAACATGCTTCCTACAAATAGAATATTTTCGTTAAATAAGTTTTCTACATCATCTTTAAAAAAGATTCCGACAAAAAGTACTGGAATCATCGATACGCCAATTTTCAGTGCGAAGTGTGTTTCGGCATTCATTTTAAAGCGAAAAACTCCTTTAAATAGATCGATAATATCCTTACGAAAAACAACTAAAGTGCTAAGCACCGTAGCGGCATGAACGGCAATGCTGTATTCTAAACTTTCGGTTACATTAACACCTAATAAGGCTTTTCCTATTTCGATATGTCCACTGCTACTAACAGGTAGAAATTCAGTTAATCCTTGGATAATCCCGAGGATTAAAGCTTGTAATGTCGTCATGAAATTTTATTGTTTTGTTAGGCCTTTGGCTTTTTCATTATTGCGTATATTTCGAATATAAAGCCGAAAAGAACCACAATAGGGGCAAGAGTTATTCTGCGAAAGCTAAAAATATCTTTACTAAACACATTAGGGTTGTCCGAACCTCCTCCTGACATTAGTATGAATCCCAACACAATTATAGCGAACCCAATAAGCAGTAACTTGTAGTTCTCTTTTCCAAGAGCAAAATTTCCTCCCTCTTTAGGTTCGGTTTTAGTTTTTATGTTCTTTTTTGTTGCCATAGCAATGGTATTAAAAAAGTTTAATAGTATAAGTCGTCGGCGTTAAGCCTTAAAAATTTATTCACGGCAAGAAAAGTTGCCGATAAGTTTATCAGTATTCCAACTACCGTTATGAATGCAAATATAAATATAAAGTAAACAGGGTTGATGATAACCATTAAATCTGCAATCTCGGTTTTTATTCCGTAAATAAGCGCAACAAGTAATCCAACAGCGAGCAGAGAAGCATAAAGTCCGTGAAGTATGCTCTTTAAAAGGAATGGTTTCCGAATAAAACCCCACGATGCACCAACTAACTTCATGGTATTAATTAAAAAACGCTTGGAGTAAACCGAAAGTCGGATTGTATTATTGATGAGTACCAGCGCAATAAAAAGCATTAGGCCGCTAAATACTAAAATTATCATGCTTACTTTACTAACGTTTTCGTTTACAAGGTTAACCAACGATTTCTGATATTCAATTTCCTTAATTTGAGGAAATTGTTTTAGCCATGTTTCAATTTTAGGAATGCTGTCGTTATTTGCGTAATTAGCTTTTAGTCTAACGTCGATGTATGCAGAAAGAGGATTGTATCCGAGATAATCGATTACATCTTCGCCTAATTCCTCTTCCATAATTTTAGCAGCGTCTTCCTTGGTATAGTAGCGGGTGGTTTTTGTAAAATCCGATGCGTCGAGCATCTTTTTTATATAGTTAGCATCGGCAAAGCTAATGCTATCGTTCAAGTAAACGGTAAAGCCGATATTTTCCTTAATGTAGTCCGATAGCGTTTTTGCGCTAACTACCAACATGCCCAAAACACCAAGCGTAAATAGTACTAAAGCAATGCTTATTATTGAGGATATATACGAACTCCTTAACCGCCCTTTAGTTGCCTTGTTGTTTTGGTTCCTCATTGTTTTTACCAATTCAATTTATCAAAGGTAATAGTAATTATTTACCCAACTTGTATTCGAAATGTTATTCTTTAATAATTGATTTGTAAATTTCGTTTCCAATCCACCCCAAGAATACAAGCAATAATATAAGTGAAGATGCAAAATCGATTCGTTTTCCGATTTTCCACATTGGAGGATCGAAACGGAATTCAATTTGATGTTTACCTTCCGGAATAACCATTGCCCTTAGTATATAATTGGCCCTGAATATGCTTGTAGGCTTTCCGTCAATGGAAACAAACCATCCTTTTGGGTAGTATATTTCGGAGAATACGGCCAGTTGAGGTTTGCCGGTTTCAGAATGGTAGATTAACTTGTTGGGTTCGTATTCTGTAAGTTTTATGGTTCCGCTTGTAGAATCGGAAGGTGTAAATCCTTCTAAATTTTTCGAGAAACGTTTATCCACTATAGCCGTGGTTTTGGGGTTAAATCCGTTTAAGGCCGCAATTTCTTCATCGGCACTGTTTACCGTTTTTACGGAATCGACAAACCAAACACTTCCCAAAGCATCGGGGTTTTGCATGGCTACCGGACCGTTTTCGGTCGATTGAATAAAGTATTTAGTGTTTAGCATGTTAAACACGGCCATGTTCCATCTGGAAAGGTGTCTGTCGATAACGTCTTGGTATCTGCGCAACTTTGCTCCGTGATAGCCTCCTATTGATTTGTGAAAGTACGAGGTTGATGCATCGTTAAAAGGACTAACCGTTAGGTTAAACACTCTGAAATCAGGGTCTTTATCTGCAAGTATTTGCTTATCGGCTAAACTGGGGGTAAATGGTTTTTCTACCTTAACCTGACTAACAAAATTACTATTGTCCATGTACCTTTTATTGACAACCCACATATCTAAGGTGATGAGTACGCCTAAGGCTAAAAATAAGTGGCCGGCCTTGATCTTTTTTAGGTAGAATGCCAGAACGGAGATGGCTCCTAATAGTATGAAGACTAAAGAACGAATCGAATCGGCTCGAAGCATTGCTTGCCTATCTTTTTTAATTGCATTGATAAATTCTTTAGGCAACTTCATTGCCTGATCCATTTGCCCGTCGAAGTTGAATAAGCCTTTTCCGAACAAAGCAAAAAACAGACAAATTCCACCGGTAATTCCAAGTGCCCATTTAAAGGCGCGTAAGAATTCCTGCTTTTGAATTTTCCCTTCAACAATTTCCTTGAGGGCAAGAATTCCCATAAAAGGCATTGTAAATTCGGCAATGTATAAAATCATGGAAACGGTTCGGAATTTATTGTATGCAGGGAAGTAATCCATAAACAAATCGGTAAGGAACGGTAGGTTTTTTCCCCATGCAAGCATGATGGACAAAATGGTAACAAAAAATAGCAGCCATTTTTCGGTTCCTTTTAGTACAAACATTCCCAGTACGAAGAGGAAAAATACGATGGCTCCAACATAAACAGGTCCTGATGTTGATGGCTGGGCGCCCCAGTATGTTGGAAGTTGGCTTACAAATGCCTCGGATTGGTTCATTGGCACTCCGTTTTGACGAAGGAATTTGAACGTGTAAGAATCTTCACCTACGTCCATAGAACTTGCACCGCCCATTAGGTTAGGAATAAACATGTCGAAGGTTTCGGCAATACCGTAACTCCATTGTGTAGCATAATCTTTATCGAGTCCCGATGTTTTGTTGTGCTGTTCGTCGGTCAACTCGGATTTTCCCCTGATAGAGTATTTCCCGTAATCGTATGTGAACCAGAGTTGGCTGAAGTTTGCCCCAAAGGCAAGTATGCCACCAACCATTAAAACGCCAATGGCTTTATATATTCGGGGTAACGTTTTTTGTTTAACAGCGTCGATAATGTATGCTAGAAAAATGGCGGCCAGAATAAACATGGAATAGTAGGTTATTTGAGGATGCCCGGCTACTAGGTTTAATCCGAAGAATAATCCGAATAAGGCTAGTCCTCCCCAAAGTTTTCCTTTTAATGCCATAATAAAACCGGCTATCATTGGCGCAACATAGGCTATTGCTGCAATTTTTGCGTTATGCCCGGCTCCAATCACAATAAAAAAGTAGGTTGAAAAACCATATGCAATTCCTCCTACTATGCTTAGCCACGGGTTTACTCCAAGAACTAAAAGTAAAAGGTAAAAACCAATCATGGTTAAGAAAATGAAGCTGGCCGGAGTTTTTAAGAAATTAAGCGCACGGTGAACTTTTTTAAGAAGGTTTCCACTATAGTTTGCCGATATTAAGTAGGCTGGCATTCCGCCAAACATGCTGTTTGTCCATAATGTCTCATTGCCTGTTTTTTCTTTATAATCTAAAATTTCCTTAGCCGATCCTTTCCACATCGAAATGTCGTGCTGAGCCAACCGCTCTCCTTCCAGTTGAGGATAAAAGTAGGCTAAAGGAATTGCCATGAAAAGAATTAAAGCAACAATGTGTGGTATAAATTTTTCGAACTTCTTCATAAACAGCAAATTTATTTTGTTGGTTTTAGTTGTGCCGTGGAGTTGCTGTTTGGCAACTAATCGCGAAAACCTTTCAAAGATAGAGAAAAAAGTTTTACGTAACTAAAAAAGCAAGGGGATGTCCCTTGCTTTTAGGTTGTTATTTTATGTAAAATTAAATTTGCTTAAGAAGATTTGTAATGGAAACTTTTTCGGTCATTATTTCACGAAGTCGCGAAGCCGGAACTCTTTCCTGTTCCATTGTATCTCTGTATCGGATAGTAACGGTTTCGTCTTCGAGTGTTTGATGGTCGATGGTAATGCAGAACGGAGTACCAATGGCATCGTGTCGGCGGTAACGTTTTCCAATAGTGTCTTTTTCTTCGTACTGGCAAGCAAAATCGAATTTTAGGTCATCCATTATTTTACGGGCCATTTCGGGCAATCCGTCTTTTTTGAGTAACGGGAAAATCGCCAATTTTACGGGAGCCAATGCGGGTGGAATTTTCAGCACAACTCTTTCGTCTGTACTTCCGTCCTCTTTGGTAATTTTTTCTTCGTGGTATGCAGCCGAAAGAACCAGCAAAAATGTACGGTCAAGCCCAATTGATGTTTCAATTACGTATGGTACATAACTTTCGCCTGTTTCCGGATCGAAGTACTGAAGTTTCTTTCCTGAATGTTTTTGATGGTTGCTTAAGTCGAAATCGGTTCTGGAGTGAATACCTTCCACCTCTTTGAACCCAAAAGGAAATTCAAACTCTATATCGGAAGCGGCATTGGCATAATGGGCTAACTTTTCGTGCTTGTGAAAACGGTACTTGTCGTCGCCAAACCCCATTGTTCTATGCCAACTCATACGTTTTTCCTTCCAGTATTCGTACCATTTCATTTCTTCGCCAGGACGAACAAAAAACTGCATTTCCATTTGCTCGAATTCGCGCATACGGAAGATGAATTGACGGGCAACGATTTCGTTTCGGAAAGCTTTTCCAATTTGTGCTATTCCGAAAGGAATTTTCATTCTGCCGGTTTTTTGTACGTTGAGGTAGTTTACAAATATACCCTGAGCCGTTTCCGGACGAAGGTAAATGGTGTTTGCCTCGTCGCTTACCGATCCCAACTTGGTTTCGAACATCAGGTTAAACTGACGAACTTCGGTCCAGTTGCGTGTTCCGGATATGGGGCAAGCGATTTCGCAATCTTCAATTATCTTTTTAATTTCAGGCAAGTTGTTTTGCTGTAGGGCTTCAACCATCCTATGGTTTACTTCATCCTTTTTTGCAGTAATTTCTGTAACCCTTGGGTTTGTTTGCCTGTAAAGTTCTTCGTTAAAAGAATCTCCAAAACGCTTGCGTGCTTTTTCAACCTCTTTGTTAATCTTATCCTCTTGTTTTTGAATCCAATCTTCGATTAGCACATCGGCACGATAGCGCTTTTTACTGTCCTTATTGTCGATTAACGGGTCGTTAAATGCACCAACATGTCCCGATGCAACCCATGTTGTTGGGTGCATAAATATGGCTGCATCGATTCCAACAATATTTTCGTGGAGGCGGGTCATGGATTCCCACCAGTATCGCTTAATGTTGTTTTTCAGTTCAACTCCATTTTGGCCGTAATCGTAAACGGCACTTAAACCATCGTAAATTTCGCTCGATGGAAAAACAAACCCATACTCCTTTGAGTGAGCTATAAGTTTCTTAAAAAGTTCTTCCTGTGTCATAAGTAATTATGATGAATGTTTTACAGAGTGCACAAAAATAGTTCAAATAAGTTTGTGGTCAAATTTTTTAATTGATGTTAGGTTACGTATAAATAAAAAACTTGCTGTAAGCAAGTTTTAGAGAGATTGGCAGCAAAAACGCAACTGTCCTTCACAAAAGTATGCTAATTATGGCTTTTTAAACTTGCTGGCAATGGCCTCGAAATTTAAGTACGGATAAATTGTAGGGGCTAATCGCGATACGCGTTTAAATACGATGGTTTGTTCCATTTTTTCTTGGGAATAGAAACCAAATCGTTTGTTTAAATTTTCAACAAAAACTAAAATAACACTTATTATGAGGGCATACTTTAAAAAGCCGAAAACCATTCCTAAAATATTATTTACAAAACCTAACATGGTTATTGTTACCAGCTTTTCGGCGAGTTTTCCAAGAAAATGAACGGCCACAACAATTACTGCAAATGTTACTGCAAAAGAGATTACCGGTAAAAATTGGTTGTTAAGGTGAAACCATGAGGTTAACTTTGCTGCTGTAAAATCCGAAAACTGGATGGCTCCCCAAATTCCCAGTAGCAATGCAGCAAGGGCAGCAAACTGGCTGATAAACCCTTGAAAATATCCGCGAGCAGCACCTGCAACTAGGAGCACAATTAGTATGATGTCTATAGTGTGCATTTTATGTTATATTGTACAACGGCCTACACAATCGAGTATTTTTCCTAAGTTTTCGTTTCTGAGGAAATATATGGTGTTTTTACCATCCCGTTTGCACGAAAGAATCCCTTTGTCTTTTAAAATACCTAAGTGGTGCGATGCTGTGGATTGCTCTATTTTTAATGTTTCGTGGATTTGAGTAACCGTAAGTTTTCCTTCTTTTTCCAATAGACTAATAATTGCAATACGCATTGGGTGTGCTATTGCTTTAAGCATGTTTGCCGCCTGTTCTAGTTGTTCAACTTTTAACTCCCCTACTTGAACCATTTTCTTGTTGAATTAGTTTTTAACATATTTAATGTATGCAAATATATCAATATTTTATTTTATAGAATTCGAAAGTGTTAAAAAACAGTTAAGCGTAAGTTTTTTGTCGTACTTTTTTTATTTTCAACGCACAAAAGTGTGGATTTTGGGATTACATGACTTAGAAACAATGCCATAGTTTGTATGCAGGCATTCTTTCTAGGGATTTACAAGTAATATATGTTGAATTTTTGCAGTTTTTGCAAAGGCTAAAGGTGTATAAAAAGTTTTAAGGATGAAAAAAGCAATATTATTTGCATTAGTATTGCTTTCATCGGGATATTTATTGGGACAGGATTTAAAAACCGTTGAAAGCAATTTGAAAGTTAGCGTTCCCGATACGCTGAATGGCTGGCGAAAAGGGGCTGTTGTTGGCGTAAATGTAGCCCAAACTTCTTTAACAAATTGGGCGGCAGGAGGTCAGAGTTCTTTCTCGTTAAATGCCTTATTAAGTACGTTTGTTAAGTACAATAATAAAAAAAATGCGTGGGAAAATACTTTGGATGTCGGCTACGGTTTTCTTAATCAAAAAGAAGTAAAATACACCAAGAAAACCGATGACAAAATTGATTTTATGAGTAAGTACGGACGAAAAATAGCCAAAAAGTTTTACTACTCAATTATGGTGAATTTTAAAACCCAAATGACCACGGGTTATAAATACCCAACGGATACTACTCGCGAGAAAATTTCGGACATATTTGCACCTGCGTATTTAATTAGTGCAATGGGTATCGATTACCAACCATCGGAAAGCATTAGTATTTTTGCAGCACCTTTAACGGGTAGGATAACTTTTGTAAACGATACAGCCCTTTCCAATGCGGGATCATTTGGCGTTTCTCCCGGAGATAAATCAAAAACAGAATTTGGTGGATACTTAAAGGTTGTTTATTCAAAAGGTAATTTCGAGTCAAAATTGTTGAAAAACGTTGCGTTTACAACTAAAATCGATTTATTTTCGAATTATATTAAAAATCCGCAAAACATTGTTGTTAACTGGGAAACAATGTTGGCGCTAAAAGTTAACGAAATTTTAACGGTAAACTTTAATACTCAGTTAATTTACGATGATAAAATAAAAATATCGAAGGACACGAATGGCGATGGGGTAGCAGATATTGAAGGTCCTAGAGTGCAGTTTAAGGAAATTTTTGGAGTAGGATTGTCGTTGAAATTCTAATTAAACGCTCTATTGTAAACCATTTCCAAGTTTTTGTGTAACTTTAACTAAGTTTTAATAAACGCTAAAAGTATGCCTTTACTTTCTTCTTTGTTGAATTGGGTGAGTTCCCACAGGTTACATAGTATCGAACTTTTTCGAAAATATCCGGCAGAAACTCAGTACGATACGTTGCACACAATTATTTCGAAGGCTCGCGAAACAGTATATGGGAAAAAGTATGATTTCGATAAAATAAAGTCAATAAAAGATTTTCAGCAGAATGTGCCAGTTGTCGATTATGAAGGCTTAAAGCCATATATTGACAGACAACGTGCAGGAGAAAATAATGTCCTTTGGCCTACGGATATTCGCTGGTTTGCCAAATCGTCGGGAACAACGCAGGATAAAAGCAAGTTCGTTCCGGTAAGTATGGAAGCATTGGAAGAGTGCCATTTTAGAGGAGGTCGCGATGTTTTGTCCATTTATTCGAATTTGTACCCCGATCATAGATTGTTTTCAGGAAAAGGTTTAACAATTGGTGGTAGCCATCAAATCGATAATGTTTCCATGAAATCTTTTTATGGAGATTTATCGGCCATTCTTATTGAGAATCAACCTTGGTGGGTAGAATTTATTCGAACTCCAAGTCAGAAAGTTGCCTTAATCCCGGACTGGGAAGAAAAGTTGGATAAAATCACCAATGAAACGCTTAAGGAAAATGTTACCAGCATTGCCGGAGTTCCATCGTGGAATTTGGTGGTAATTAAACATTTGCTCAACTATACAGGCAAGTCGAATTTGTTGGAAATATGGCCCAATTTGGAGTTGTTTATTCATGGAGGAGTAAGTTTTTCGCCTTACAAAGAGCAATTTAAGCAGTTGATTCCTTCAGAAAAAATGCACTATTTGGAAGTATATAATGCCAGCGAAGGTTTTTTTGCCATTCAGGATAATCCTGAAACGGATGATATGTTGCTAATGTTGGATTATGGAGTGTTCTACGAATTTATTCCTGTTGAAGAATTAGAAAAGCCGAATCCGAATGTGTTTTCGATAGAGGAAGTGGAAGTTGGGAAAAATTATGCCATGATAATCAGCACGAATTCAGGCTTGTGGCGTTATATGATTGGCGATACCGTTATGTTTACTTCGGTTATTCCGCATAAAATAAAAATTACAGGAAGAACAAGATTGTTTATAAATGTATTTGGAGAGGAGTTAATTATTGATAACGCTGAAAAGGCTATTAAAAAGGCAACAGAAGAAACAGGTGCGCTTATAAAAGAATATACTGCGGGCCCAATATTTATGGGAAAGGAAAGAAAGGGGGCGCATGAATGGCTTATAGAATTTGAGGTTATGCCTTCCAATCTCGACGAATTTGCCCAAATTCTTGATAAAACGCTTTGTGAAGTAAATTCCGATTACGAAGCTAAGCGTTATAAGGGAGTAACTCTCGATTTTCCTACAGTGCGGGCTGTAGAAAAAGGAACGTTTTTTCAATGGATGCGCGAAAGAGGTAAGTTAGGTGGACAGAATAAAGTACCCCGGTTATCAAATAAAAGAGATTACATTGAGCAGTTATGGAAAATACACCTTGATTTATCCCGTCGTGGTTAATCTAAGTAATTGCCTGTTTTGCAATTTATTTGTATTGAATAATCAAAATTTATAGAAATTTTGATTTGAGTTCTGTTAAGAAGAACATAAAATTTTTACTTTTAACAAGTATTTAAAAAATATAACCATGCATATTGCAGTTGCCGGAAATATTGGCTCAGGAAAAACAACCCTCACAGGGTTACTTTCAAAATACTACAAGTGGAAACCCCAATACGAAGATGTTGATGAAAATCCGTATCTGAACGACTTTTACGAAGATATGCAGCGATGGAGTTTTAACCTACAAATTTACTTTTTAAATAGCCGTTTTAGCCAAGTGGTAGAAATACACCGTAGGGGTGAGGATGTTATTCAGGACAGAACCATTTACGAGGATGCCCATATTTTTGCTCCAAACCTTCACGACATGGGGCTTATGAGTACTCGTGATTTTAATAACTATGTAAAGTTGTTCGAGTTAATGACTTCGTTAATTAACCCTCCCGATTTGTTAATTTATCTTAGAGCCACAGTTCCAACGCTTGTAAAGCAGATACAAAAACGAGGAAGGGATTACGAGAAGAATATTAGGCTGGATTACCTACAGCATCTTAACGAAAAGTACGAAAAATGGATTAGTGGCTATAAACTGGGGAAATTGCTTATTATAGAAGTTGATAATCTTGATTTTGCAGAGAAGCCGGAAGATTTAAGTCAAATAATTGATAAAATTGATGCACAGATACACGGATTATTTTAGAATAACGGTAGTAAACATGACAAAAAACGCCAATTTAATATTGGCGTTTTTTGTTTGTATGCATGATAGTACCTTAAATTACTCCTAATTTTTTACCAACCTTTGTAAACTTATCAATTGCAAATTGAATGTTTTCGTGGCTGTGAGCTGCGCTAATTTGAACTCTAATACGAGCTTTGCCTTTAGGAACAACCGGATAGTAAAATCCTGTAACGTAAATTCCTTCGTCGAGTAGTCCTGCTGCAAAATTTTGCGAAAGTTTAGCATCGTTAGGTAGGTGTCCCAACATGATAGGCGTAATTGGGTGAACGCCTTCAACAATTTTGAATCCGGCTTCGGTCATACCTTTACGGAACATGGCCGTGTTATCCCATAGTTTATCCCTTAATTCCGTTGTCTTCGAAAGCATATTCAATACCTCTAGCGTAGCGCCTGCTATGGATGGCATAAGTGAATTTGAGAATAAGTATGGACGTGAACGTTGACGCAACATTTCGACTATTTCTTTACGTCCTGAGATACATCCACCAGAAGCGCCTCCAAGAGCTTTTCCAAATGTTGTTGAAATTACATCAACACGGCCAATGGCGTTGCAGTATTCTGCGGTTCCGCGTCCGGTTTTGCCAACAAAGCCGGTAGCGTGCGAATCGTCAACCATTACCATAGCGTCGTATTTGTCGGCTAAGTCACAAATCTTGTCAACCTGTGCAATTATTCCGTCCATGGAGAAAACGCCATCCGTAACAATTAATTTGAAACGGCAATTCGAGGCTTCCTGAAGAACTTTTTCCAAGTCGGCCATATCGTTGTTTTTGTAGCGGAAACGCTGAGCCTTGCACAAACGAACACCGTCGATAATTGATGCGTGGTTGAGTTCGTCGGAAATAATGGCATCTTCTTTACCTAAAACTGGCTCGAAAATACCGCCATTGGCATCGAATGCAGAGGAGTAAAGAATAGTGTCTTCGGTGCCGAGGAACTGGCTGAGCTTTTTCTCCAAATCTTTGTGTAATTGTTGGGTGCCACAAATAAACCTTACGGACGACATTCCAAAGCCCCATTTATCAATGGCTTTTTTACCTGCTTCCATTACGGCAGGGTACGATGCTAAACCAAGGTAGTTGTTGGCGCAGAAGTTTAAAACTTTTTTGCCGTTGGCAAGGATTTCAACGCCTTGAGGAGTGGATATTATCCGTTCTTCTTTGTACAACCCATCGTTTTTAATGGATTCGATTTGTTTTTGGAGTTCTTCCTTTATTTTTCCGTACATAATTGTAGTTTTTTATGCATTTATGCAAAGGTAGTAGAAAAACTCTACCATTGATTTTAAAATTTTTATTATCACGCCATTTCATGTTTTATAAACATTTTTAAGAGGTGTAATTTTTAAAATGGATTTTTTCGTTAAAAACTTGCGAATAGTCTTTGTTTTTCTTTTGAAAATATTATATTCGCAAGTTGTAATGGTTTTGTTATCAGAATCTAATAATTTGTACTGCTATGCCATACCGTCGCCTTCCAAACACCGATGTTGCTCGAATAAGGGCATTGAAAGCCGCTCATAAAAAAGGAAAATCTTTACCACCTTTCGATTTGGCGTTTTCGCAAGCAACCTTTGCAAGAATAGAGTTGTTTATTAACTCTTTCGAAAAAGCAATGCTTCATTACAAAGGAGCTTACAATACACAGGTTGAGCGGAGCAGGGATTTCTCTCAGGTGATGAAAAAGGCAAAGTTGTATATTTCACACTTTATTCAGGTTTTAAACATGGCAATTGCGCGAGGAGAATTGCACCCGGAAGTGAGAGTGGCTTACGGTTTGGATCCGAGCGATCCTCGTTTGCCATCGCTCAACACAGAAAAGGATATATTGGAATGGGGAAAGAAAATAATTGAAGGTGAAATGCAACGCATGAGAAGTGGAAATGCTCCTATTACAAATCCAACGATTGCTGTTGTTAGGGTGAGGTACGAACAGTTTGTAGAGGTATATAACAACCACAAAATTTTACAGCAGAATACGCAACGAATGCTTAACGATTTAAACAACCTTCGAAAAACAGCTGATGAAATTATTCTAAATATCTGGAATGAAGTGGAAGACCATTTTAGTAACCTTTCCGATGAAGAAAAGAGGGAAAGTTCGGCGGAATACGGAGTGGTTTACGTTTTTCGTAAAAACGAACTTAAATCGATTAATTTAGTCGATAAGGTATTGCCAAATCTTTTCTAGATAATCTTTGCGGCTTCGGCATTTTTCTTTATTTGCATCAGAATGAGAATTACTAATGCAATGCTTGCAACGCCTAGCGGCCAAGCCATGCTTAGTCCTCCTACATTTTCTACAACATTTTCTTGAGTTCCGGTTTTAATGGCGGTATATGCAACCGTTGCTAATGCGTTGTTTGTAAAGTGGGCCAGTATGGTAAGCCATATATTATTACTATAAGCGTAAATGTATCCAAAAATAACTCCTAGCGCCATTCGTGGAACAAAGCCTTTGAATTGTAAGTGAAAAGCGCTAAAAAGGGCCGCGGTAATTAAAATTCCTGCCCAACGTTTTTTTGTTATCGAAATGAAGTGTTTTTGTAGAATTCCCCTGAAAATAATTTCTTCGCCGAATGCCGGAATTATTGCAATCATCAACAAGTTTAAAAGAAATCCGCCAATGGTACTTGTTTCCATAAAAGCGTTTGTTAACACTTCGGCCTTGGCTTCAAAATCGTTCATCCATTGGGATAAAGGAATTAGTTCGTTTAACGATGATAAAAAGTTGATTCCCGGTAATGAAACAAAAACTAGTAACAATACCAATAAATATTGATTTGCCCTTGATTTATGAAATCCCAAATAATCGAGAGTGTTATTGGAATAAAGGTAGGCTGCCAGCAAACCCGGAGCAAGGAACATACCTATTGATTGGAATATTTGTAGCGTTTTAAGCATCCCGATATTTTGTTGACTAGGAGTTGCTCCTGCTAATTCCGAAATAGCATTAACACCGTTAGTTAGCATAATTACTAGGGAGCCAAGAAAGGAAAATACAATTCCACCCAAAAGGATTAGTAGAATCAAAAAGAGAATTTTTTTTGTATCGGATAAGTTGCCCAATGGTCCTTGTGTCATGATAATTGAAATTATATTCAGCAAACAAACTTTTGCAAACCTAACTCTTTTATGCTGATTTTAAAAGCCGGAAAAGCTTTCGTTAAAAATAAATTGATGTGTTATTTTTGTGAAAAACTGTTGAGATGCAGATAGGGAATGTTGAATTAGGGGATAAACCGCTTTTCTTGGCTCCAATGGAGGATGTTACGGACCCGTCGTTTCGCTTTATGTGTAAGCAAATGGGGGCCGATGTAATGTACACCGAGTTCATTAATGCCGATGGGTTAATTCGCGATGCAACAACCAGTATTGCTAAGTTAAACATTTACGATTACGAGCGTCCTATAGGCATTCAGCTGTATGGGCACATTATAGAGAGCATGGTTGATGCTTGCATAATTGCAAGCGAGGCTAAGCCAGATATTATTGATATAAACTTTGGTTGTCCGGTAAAAAAAATTGCCAATCGTGGTGCAGGTTCCGGAATGATGCGCGATGTACCAAAAATGGTTGAAATGACAAAGCGGGTTGTTGAGGTAACCAATATTCCGGTTACGGTTAAAACGCGTTTAGGTTGGGACGAAAGCACCAAGAACATTGTTGGTATTGCGGAACAACTTCAGGATGTAGGCATAAAGGCTATTACCATACACGGTCGAACCCGTTCGCAACTATATACAGGCAAAGCCGATTGGACTCTAATTGGCGAAGTGAAAAATAATCCTCGAATGAAAATTCCGGTAATAGGAAATGGCGATATCGACGGACCGGTAGTTGCGAAGGAAATGTTCGATCGTTACGGCGTTGATGGAATAATGATTGGACGGGCAACTTTTGGCAGACCTTGGATATTTAAGGAAATTAAGTATTACCTTGAAACCGGTAGTCTTATGCCTCAACTTACCACAAGGCAAAAGGTAGAAATTGCTCGTGTGCACTTTGCCAAATCTTTGGAGATAAAAGGTTCGAAAACGGGAATATTCGAAATGCGTAGGCATTTTTCGTCATACTTTAAGGGATTGCCACATTTTAAGGAGTTGAGATTGAAGTTGGTAACGTCCAACGATCCCGATGAAATATGCTCGTTGTTAAAAGAAGTAGAAGTTCAGTATGGCGATTATGTCGTTGATCCTGCCATAAATCCGTCTCCTTGGAAAAGTTGTAGCGAATAAAGATACGTTAATGGGCTTCGAGCCAGTTGTTGCCAACTCCCATATCTACAATCAGCGGAACATCCAGTTTAACTGCATTCTCCATACAACTTTTTACAATCGCTTGTAATTGTTCAACTTCGTTGGATGGCGTGTCGAATATCAATTCATCGTGAACCTGAATAATCATTTTGGCTTTTAATCCTTTATTCTGCAATTCCTGATGAATGTCTATCATCGCCTTTTTTATGATGTCGGCAGCAGATCCTTGAATGGGGGCATTTATGGCATTTCGTTCGGCCAGCCCCCGGACAACCTGATTGCGGGAGTTAATGTCGGGTAAGTAGCGTTTACGTCCGAATAAAGTTTCTACCCAGCCTCGTTCGCGGGCCAGATGTACACAATCGTCCATGTACTTTTTTACTCCGGAATAGGTGCTGAAATACTGGTCGATAAGGTCTTTGGCTTCGGTGCGAGAAATTCCCAACCTTTGCGACAGACCAAAAGCCGAAATGCCGTAAATCATTCCGAAGTTGGCCGTTTTTGCCCGACTTCGCTGTTCTCGGGTAACTTCGGACAGGGGGACCTTAAAAATTTTTGCAGCAGTTGCGGCATGTATATCCTCGCCATGGTTAAATGCTTGGAGCATATTTGGATCGCCACTCATGTGGGCCATTAACCTTAACTCTATTTGGGAGTAATCGGCCGACAACAACACCCATCCTTCAGCCGAAGGAATGAAAGCCTTACGAATTTCTCTACCGTTTTCATCACGAATAGGAATATTTTGCAGGTTAGGATTGTTGGAACTTAACCGTCCGGTTGATGCAATGGCCTGGTTAAACGAAGTGTGAATTTTTCCTGTTTTAGGATTTACTAAAGCCGGTAAGGCTTCAACGTAAGTTGATAAAAGTTTTTTTGCAGAACGAAATTCTAAAATTTTCCCAACAATAGGATGTTTATCAATATACTTGGTTAATTCTTCTTCGCTGGTGGAGTACTGTTTAGTTTTAGTGAGTTTTGCATCGGAGGTAATTTTTAACTTCTCGAAAAGCACTTCGCCTAATTGCTTGGGTGAAGATATGTTTAAATCAGGCACGCCGGCCATTTTTCGTACTTCATCCTCTAACTCAATAATTTGTTTGCGGAGTATTTTTGCATAGTCGTTAAGGGTAGAAACATCAATAGTAACGCCATTTCTTTCCATACTTGTAAGTACGCCGATAAGAGGTTCTTCCAGCGACGAGTATAGGTTTGTAAGTTTTTCCTTTTCCAGTTTAGGGAGAAGTTCTATTTTAATTCGGTATGCAATGTCCGCATCTTCGCAGGCATATCGGGTAATTTGCTCTAACGGAACATCGCGCATATTTTTTTGCTTGGCTCCCTTTTTCCCTATCAGTTCATCTATGTGAATTGTTTTGTATCCAAGATAAATTTCGGCAAGCAAATCAAGGTTGTGTCGGGAGTCGGGTAAAAGAAGGTAGTGCATGATCATGGTGTCCCAAATTTCCCCTTTAACCGTAATGCCGTAATTTAGTAGAACCTGCATATCGAACTTAACATTTTGTCCGACCTTGGCAATGCTTTGGTTAGCAAATAGCGGTGCAAATGCATTTAGAATATTTTTCGCTTCGATTTGGTTGACCGGAAGTGGAACCCACCATGCTTTTTGCGGTTCTGTTGCAAAGGATAGTCCCACAATTTCGGCCGATATAGGATCAAGCCCTGTTGTTTCCGTGTCGAAGGCGAATTCCTTTACGCTGCCGAGTGTTTCAATCAGCAACTTAATTTCATCGGCGGAAGTAACCGCGTTATAGTTGATGTTGAGGTCGTTTATTGTTTGTAGGTTGTGCTGTTGCGGTTCCGTTTGAATCGGTGTGTCAAAAAGGGAACCTTGAACGTACTGTTTGCTGCTTTCCTTTGGTTGTGGCGAGAATTCTTTAATTAGAGATCGAAACTCTAAGTCTTCGAAAATTTTAATAAGTTTGCTTGTATCGGGCTCTTTACGTGCTAAATCGTTATCGATATTTAGTTTTAAATCCAAGTCGGTTTTAATTTTAACCAGTTTCCTGTTAAGGGCAAGTAAATCCCGACTTTCGTCTATATTCTTTTTCAGTGCACCGGAAAGTTGGTCGATGTTGTGAAGAATGTTGTCGATGCTACCATACTGGGAAATAAGTTTAGCCGCAGTTTTTTCACCTATCTTGTTTACCCCTTTAATATTATCGGAAGCATCACCCCAAAGGGCTAATATATCGGCAAATTGTTTGGGGTCTTGTATGTCGTACGATTTGCAAAATTCGTCGGCAGTTACAATTATCATTTCGTTTCCGCTTCGTCCCGGTTTGGCCATAATAACATTTTTCTGAAGCAGCTGGCCGTAATCCTTATCGGGAGTCATCATAATAACTTCAAAGTTGTTAGGATCGGCTTGCATGGCAATAGAGCCAATTACATCGTCGGCTTCATACCCTTGAAGTTCCACGGTTGGAATGTTCATGGCTCGAAGCGTTTCCTTTATAAGGGGAACGGAAAGTTTAATGTCTTCAGGAGTTTCTTCCCGCTGAGCCTTGTAATCGGGATAGAGTTCATTCCTAAAAGTGTAACCGGAAACGTCGAAGGCAACTGCTACGTGGGTTGGCTCAAATTTTTTAATTGCGTCGAGGGTTGCGCGGATAAAACCGTAAATAGCCGAGGTATTTAAGCCTTTGCTGTTCCGCATGGGACGATTAATAAATGCGTAGTATGCCCTATAAATTAGAGCGTAAGCGTCGAGTAGCAGTAAGCGATTCTTCATTTTAGTTACAGGTTATCGGAAGCATACCATTCGGCATACGAGGTTGCAGTTTCGTTTAGTTTTAAGTGATGAAGACTTACGCCTTCCGGCAATTTTTCAATAATAATTTTGGCAAAGTAGTCAATCATGTTCTCGCAGGTGGGTTGGAAGGGTAACGGTTCAACCCGTTGAAGTCCAACATCAATAAGTTTTTTATGGGTGGAAGTGTTTGCCATTACGGAAACGGAGTGGTCGAAGCGTTCCACTATAAGCGGGTTTACTATTCGTTTTAAATCGCCAAAATCCATAACCATACCCAGTTTAGGATGGTTTGGCTGAGCAATGGGGGTTCCTATTACAGTTACCTCAAGAATGTATGAATGACCGTGCATGTTCTTACAAAGCCCGTCGTATCCTTCCAAAGCATGGGCCATTTCAAATCTGAACTCTTTTGTTAATCGTACTTTTAACATGGTTGTAATTTATTCTCTGGACATGACAAATACGCCGCAAATATCTTCGGGGTCATAGCTATGTCCAACAATTTTATTTTCGTGTGTATATGTTCCTTCAAGCGTATCCAAATTATAGCCCGACATTGGTTCTCCGTTTAAACTTTCAACGCCGATTCCCTGCATATTTACGCTATTGCCCTCTATTTCTCCTTTTATTCGTTGTCGAACCCAGATGGTTTCCTCATCCTCTATGCGCTCCTCGTATTCGATGTATCCGTTAATGTTTTTCCCGTCCTGTTCTATAATGGCAAAACCTTTATCAGTGCCACATTCAAACTCTTCGCTGAAAATCCATTTGCCGGAAATATCGTGCATAGTTTGTGTTTTTTACAAAGATAGTGAACGTTTACCGTTGGCGATTGTTTAAATTTACATATTTTTATTAATATAAAGGTTTTGAAAAGGTTAGGAGGAAGGATTACCTCAATCTTTTAATTGTAAATTACAGATAGTTATGAAGTTTATTGGTGCTCATGTAAGCGCAGCGGGTGGCGTTGAAAATGCTCCGTTAAATGCTCAAAAAATAGGGGCCTCTGCTTTTGCTCTTTTTACAAAGAATCAGCGGCAGTGGATTGCTCCTTCGTTAAGCGCAAAAAGTATAGATCAGTTTAAAAAGAATTGTGAAATGGCGGGCTATACCCCAAACCAGATTTTGCCTCACGATAGTTATTTAATTAATTTGGGAAATCCCGATAAGGATGCCTTGCAAAAATCGCGCAATGCTTTTTTAGACGAGATGCAGCGGTGCGAACAACTTGGTTTGAACAGACTTAACTTCCATCCGGGAAGTCATTTAAATAAAATATCGGAAGAGGGATGCCTGCTGTTAATTGCCGAATCGATAAATCAGGTGTTGGAAAAAACAAAGGGAGTTACTGCTGTAATTGAGAATACGGCCGGACAGGGTTCAAATCTGGGTTTCGCTTTTGAGCAAATAAAGTTTATTATCGATCACGTTGACGATAAATCGAGGGTGGGTGTTTGTATCGACACTTGCCATGCATTTGCGGCGGGGTACGATATGCTTACGCAAGATGCTTTTAATAAAACTTTCGATGATTTCGACCGAATAGTTGGCTTTTCCTTCTTGAAAGGGATGCACCTTAACGATAGCAAAAAAGGACTAGGTAGCCATGTTGACCGACATGATAGTTTGGGAAAAGGGACTTTGGGGCTAAACCCGTTTAGGTTTATTATGAAGGATATCCGTTTCGATGGTATTCCTCTTATACTGGAAACGCCCGACGAGCAACTTTGGCCGGAAGAAATTAATTTGCTAAAGGGCATGGAAAAAGAATCGTAGTCATATTTATTTGCCATGGAATTGAAATCCCCTATTTTATTTTTACTTTGCCATAAATTTGTTTTGGATGCTCGACCAAATTAAAAGTCCCGTTAATGAGCACATGCAAAAGTTCGAGAGATTCTTTAAGGAGAACATGAACTCGGATATTAGCCTGCTCAACATAATTACAAATTATATTTATCGTCGAAAGGGGAAGCAACTTCGCCCGATGCTGGTTTTTTTGTCGGCTGGGTTAAACGGCGAAATAACCCAATCGACCTATGTGGCTGCTGGAATGATAGAACTGTTGCACACGGCAACGTTAGTTCACGACGATGTAGTTGACGAAGCTTACGAAAGGCGAGGCGGGTTTTCGGTTAATGCGCTTTGGCGTTCGAAGGTAGCCGTTTTGGTTGGCGATTTTTTGCTATCACGGGGATTGCTGATTTCCATTGAACATAACAGCATGGACTTGCTTCGCGAAATGAGCAAGGCTGTAAAGGATATGAGCGAGGGCGAACTGTTGCAAATAGAGCGATCGCGCAAAATGAATATCGACGAGGATGCGTATTTCGAGATTATTAGGATGAAAACGGCTTCGTTATTGGCATCGTGTTGTGTAAACGGGGCAATATCGGCAGGTGTGCCTAGCGAAAAAGTTGAACTCATGCGTTCGTTTGGATTAAAGTTGGGCTTAGCATTTCAAATGCGCGACGACTTATTCGATTATCAGCCTAAAGGACTGATTGGTAAACCCACGGGAAACGACATAAAGGAGAAAAAACTTACACTTCCGTTAATTTATGCCTTAAAGCAGGCAACTCCCGAAGAAAGGAGAAGCATCAGAAAGTTGATACTCAAGGAACGAAAGAAAAATTCTACCATTGAAACGGTGGTTGATTTTGTGAAAAAGTATGGAGGAATAGAGTACACCACAAATGCGATGCTTCGAATTCAGCACGAAGCGTTGGATATATTAAAAGCGTTTCCCGAGTCGGAGTACCGCAATTCGCTGGAGTTGTTTACGGAATATATTGTAAACCGTAAGGTTTAAAGCGAAGGGAGTTCAATACCTTTTATTAAACGGTAAGTGTCTAGGGCGTAAACATCGGTCATTCCTGAAATAAAATCCAGTATCGATTGAATTTTTGCGTATGGTTCTTCCGATTCTATTATGAATTGGTAGGGAATTAGGCTGATAACCTTTTTCGAAAGGCTCTTTTTAGGATTAAGAATAGCCTCCGTAAAAATTTGTAGCAAATCGTACAAAATTCTAAAACCTGCAATTTCAATTTCTACCACGTGCCTATGTTGGTAAACTTGCTTTTTGGCAATTTCGGCAATTATATCCATGGCATTTTTGGGAGCCCCGGATAGTTGGTCAATTAATGGTTTTACCGGTTGCCCGTCCAAAATATTATCGATATTCCGGATAAATAGCGAAGAGCAATCTTCCACCAGTTTGCTTATGGCAATGGAGCGAAGGTAAGCAACCTGCTCATTTATGTCGGAAACTTCCTTTAACGTGCTGTCAATTCTGTTTCTATGCTCTGCGGTTTCGTCTGCAAAGAAGGCTCGTAAGTAATCAATGGTATCGTTAGTCGATAGAATTCCGAGTTTGTGAGCATCTTCAATATCCATAATCTGGTAGCTTATGTCGTCGGCAGCCTCAACCAAATATACCAGAGGGTGTCTGCAATATACCATTTCGTTAAGTTCTACAAGTCCGGTAGTCTCGGCAATATGTTTAAAAGATGATGCTTCCGACTTAAAAAATCCCAGTTTCTTTAGACCGGCTATCGAGGAGTACGGGTATTTTACAATGGAAGCAAGAACTGCGTGGCTTAGGCGATACCCGCCTTTTCGCCTGCCGTTAAGTTGCTGGGTAAGCAAGCGCAGCGCGTTGGCGTTACCTTCGAATCGGATAAGGTCGTTCCACTCCCAGTCGTCGAATAAACTTTTTAATGATGCTTCGTTTTCCGAGAAAAAGTTACGAATAGCATCCTCACCGCTATGTCCAAACGGCGGGTTTCCCATGTCGTGGGCAAGGCAGGCAGCCGATACTATTGTCGGAATTTCCTGAAGTAAGTTTTCGTTGACATTGGGTTGGGTTTCCCGTATTTTTCTATAAGTATTTTTGCCAAGCGATCGGCCTACGCTCGAAACTTCGAGGCTGTGAGTAAGCCTGTTATGAACAAAAATACTTCCGGGCAACGGGAAAACCTGCGTCTTGTTTTGCAATCGCCTAAATGGCGATGAGAATATAAGCCTGTCGTAATCGCGTTGAAAATCGTTTCGGGTATTATCGTATGTATTACTGGTGTTTTCGGTAGCACCGAATCTATTTGGGTTTAAAAGCGTATTCCAGTTCATGGTAAATTTTTTTAGTAAGTCGTTTTTCCAAAAAGGTTTGTTAAGTATTTTTTTAACTAAAAGGTCTTCGGGTTTGAAGTTATGCGGGATTGCTACCGTGTTTCAATGTCCCCCGTTAACGATGAAACAAATATAATATGTTACTTATCAACCTAATACTATTTCCACATGCTTTAAGACCCGTTGTTATGGGCTGGCTTTTAAAATTTCTTTAACTATTCCAAATTTATTGTTTTTCCTATCAATAATCACCACACAATTTTCAAATACCGCATTTCCTGTAAAACCATACAAATATCGTCCAACAAGTGAAAATAATGTATTAAGCCTATCCATGCCTGTAACCTGAACCTGTCGTAAATAAATGTTACCAATATATAAACTAGAATTTTCAATTTTTTGAACGGAAGCCTTGTATTCAATGTCCAATTTTCCCCAAGAATAGCCAGAGTCTAAAGGCTCTATTTGTCTATTTAACGATACTCTTTTTAATCTTTTGGTGCTTGTAAGAACTTGTGCAGAACTTGTACCTGTGTCAAACCATAAGCGTATCTTTTTTCCTCCCAATTTGAAAGGAAGTATAATAGGAAATTTTTCCAAGTCGGATTTCGGTATATACGTTATTCTTTTTTCGAGTTCAAAAGGGATTGATTTCACAAGTGCAATTCTATTATTAATGTAATCAATAATTAAGATGTAATTGTCAAGAATGTCATATCCTATTGTACCAATTACAGGCATTGATTTAGGTAAAGAGTCATGCCCCATGTGTTTCCATATGTACAATTTATCCTTTTGCAAGGTTACTCCTTTATTAAAGGATATTTTTGCGTTTTCAAAATAGGGGCTACCTTTTTTAGTTAGTTTAATTCTATTATTTAATTCTGGTGTACTATCAGCAAGAAGACTTAAAGTTTTAAAATAGAATCCACTTAAATTAGCGCCTAAATCGAATTGCATTAAAGCTTCCTGTCCAATATCATTTATGTACACAGGAACGAACATTGCCCTTTTCCTAAGTTGAGTATCGTTAATAGTATCGTAACTCCAAACAATAGGAGTGTAGAATACACTATCAGGAATAACAGTCACATTGGTAAACGAGTTTGAAGGCATCATATTCCTTAATAGTCCACAAGAAGGAAAAAATGGGATGGTTAAAAGAAAAAAGAATGTGTGAAAAGATTTTTTTGAATGTAAATACTTACTAAATGCAATTTTTAATATCATGCTTCTGTCTTGGTTTCAAATTTTAAGGGCTTGTGCTTAACAATAATGATTAACAACGCATCAATACAAAGGTATAACTAATTAGTGTTTTTCAACGTTTTGGGTGAAATGATTATGACGGATATTGGCTGCATTTTGTAAGTGCTTTCAATGTTTTTGCAATAGAATTATGCTGAAATTTCATTGACAAAAAACTATTTGTAAATTTATCGGTAAAATTGGGGTTAATTAAATACCAAAAGTTATGAAGTTAAAACTGCGGTTAGGAGCAAAACTTTTGCTGTATGTGCTGTCCACATCGGCAGTAATAATGCTTGTTATAGGATTGTTTATAGGATTTCGAATAAATAAAATAGCTCGCGATAACGCCATAAAAATCGCTCAAAACGAGGCGGAGAAAACGGCATACAAGGTAAAATCCGAGTTGGAACTAGACATGGGTTTTACTCGATCGCTGGCCGATGCGCTCTACATTTACCCTAAGTTTGATACGATTACTTTAGATTCAATTTTCTTTAATATTCTTCGTAATCAGGTAATTAACAACCCTCGTTATTTAACCGTTTGGTATAGCATAGAGTATTCCGCATATAAGCCGGGTTATACAAAAAATTACGGGCGAAGGTCGGTAACTGCATATTTGAGGGATGGCGACGTTGGTATTGACATTGAACACAAAAACGTAACGGGTGATATTGTAACCAGTAACTACTATGGTTCTAAAACGGCCAACGTTGAAATGCTTATCGACCCATACACTTTTGATATTGGTGGAAACGAGGTGCTTGCTACCAGTTTAAGCGTGCCTGTTAGAGTTAATGGCCGGTTTGCAGGGTTAGGCGGAGTTGATATTTCGCTGGAAAAATTTCAGAATGAAGTTGAAAAAATTAAGCCGTATCCTAACACGCATGTTTCGTTAATTGCAGGCGAAGGAACAATAATTGCCGATACCGATCCTGATAATGCAAGGCAGAATATAACCGTAATTTTTCCCGAAGATGAGGCTTCGCAAAAGTTAACGGAGAAAATTAAAGAGGGACGATACGATATGTATTTTTCCTATGTGGATGGAAACGAACTACTCAATATTTTAACACCAATCGAGGTTGGCGAATCGCCTGTTAAGTGGGCAATAAAACTTTCAATTCCTTTAAGCGAGGTAGTTGTAGAAGCACGGCGTTCAATATTTTATACAATATTAGTTTTCTTGCTGGGCGTAATTTTGCAGAGCGTGGTAATTTGGTTTATTGCGCGGAAAATTAGTAAGCCGGTAACCAAAACAACACAACTTCTAAATCAGATAGCACAGGGAGATATTTCGGACGACAAGAAGATTTTTGTTAGTACTGGCGACGAGTTGGAGGAAATGGCTCAATCTACCAATAAGTTGATAGATGGGTTGAATTATACCGAACAGTTTGCCCGTGAAATAGGAAAAGGCAAACTCGATGCCGATTTTAAGCTTCTTAGCGATAAGGATAAGTTGGGTATGGCTCTTATTGAAATGCAAAAAAATTTGGTTAGAGCCAAGGAGATGGAAGAACAGCGAAAGGTTGAGGAAAAACAGCAAATTTGGGCTACTAAGGGTATGGCTATTTTTGGTGATGTCCTCCGTCAGCATAGCGATAACTTGGAAGAACTTTCGTACTTGGTAATTAAAAATTTGGTTAGTTATACGGAATCTGTTCAGGGTGGACTTTTTGTTGTGAACGAGAACGACCCTCAGGATATTACTCTCGATATGTCCGCCAGTTATGCGTACAATAGGCGTAAATTCCTAGAGAAATCAATTTTACCCAACGAGGGGTTGGTTGGACGCTGCTATATTGAGGGTAAAACAATACTAATGACCAACATTCCGAAGGATTACATAAAAATAACTTCGGGGTTAGGTGAGGATTCCCCACGATGTCTCATTGTAGTACCATTAAAGGTAAACGATGTTGTCATGGGTGTTGTGGAAATGGCGTCGCTTAATGTTTACGAGTCATATCAGGTTGAGTTTATCGAAAAAATTGCCGGAAGCATAGCTTCTACGCTGTCGAATGTTAAGGTAAATATTCGCACGGCCGAGTTGTTGGCAAAAACGCAGTTGCAGGCCGAAGAAATGAAGGCGCAGGAAGAGGAGATGCGCCAAAATATGGAAGAACTTCATGCTACGCAGGAGGAAATGGAACGCAAGCGGCAAGAACAGGAAGTAATACAGGCGCAGTTAAAGCACGACAAAGCGGTGCTTAACAGTTTCTTGTCGCATTCGAGCGATGCTGTTTATCAAAAAAGTGTTGATGGAGGATATCAACGTGTAAGCACGTCGATGCTAGAATTATTGGGGGTTGACTCAATTCAGGATGTAATTGGGATGGATGAGCATAGTTTTATGCCGGCCGAGCAGGCAAACGAGTTAATGCGCCTTGAAGCCGATGTTGTGAAATCGGGATCTCCTGTTATCGATAAAAAAATGAATTTTTCGTTACTCGATGGGAGTGTAAAAAAAGCGTTCGTTTCGGTCTTTCCAGTAATTGACGATTCCGGACAGGTATTCGGCGTGTTAGGTATCGTTAAGTTGAAGTAATCTGTTTTTACGGAAATAAGTTAAAGTGCTTTATCGAGTGTAAAGCACTTTTTTCATTTTAATTTCAAAGTGGATTTTTATATTTCATGGTTCGTCATTTTTCCCAATTCAACCTCAAAATAGTTCATTTCGCTTTTAATATTATATAAGGTAAGGGATCTTAAACTTATTTTAATCCTTATAATTCAAAATAGGTTGAAATGAAAAAGTCGTTAAAGTTCTACTTATTGTGGGTATTTATTCTTGGTAGTCTTATAGGTTGCGAGCGCAATCTAGACCAAGACGACGATAATGATTCAAGTTCCGAATACTACGAGGACGAAAGCGATTATCAATGGAATTCGTTAACGGCCACAAAAATTATCTTACTTGATAATAAGGCTGAAATTTCGGGGAACGGCGCTTTTTTTAATGATAATCAACTCTTAATTAATGACGAAGGCGAATATTGGATTTGTGGAGATTTGAGCGATGGGCAAATTAGGGTACAGGCTCCGGATACGGACAGGGTTAAACTTATTTTGGACAGCGTATCCGTTACATGTTCGAATAATCCGGCAATATATGTTGAAACCGCAAAAAAAGTAGTAATAATTCTTGCCGATGGAAGCACAAATACGCTTACCGATGGTAGCAGTTATTCTACAGGCAATTTGAATGCAGCGGTTTACTCAAAGTCGGATTTGGTAATGTGGGGAAATGGAACGCTAAATGTAAATGCTAACTATAAGGATGGGATAACCAGTAAGGATGGATTTATTATTAAATCAGGAACGTATAATGTTGCTGCTGTTGACGATGGAATAAGAGGAAAGGATTACTTGGTAATAAAAGGCGGAACGTTTACCGTGAATTCGGGTGGTGATGCGTTTAAGTCCGATAACGAAACTTCCGGTTTTGGCTATATCGATATAGTTACAGGAAAATATACGGTAATTGCCGGAGGCGATGCCTTTCAGGCTGAAAGCGATTTGACGATAGAAGATGGAACTTTCAATATAAAAACGATTAATTTGGCCGTTTCGGAAAAAGGGTTGAAGGCCGGAGACCTGCTTGTTATAAACGGAGGTGAATATACCATTGAAACCGTTGACGATGCAGTGCATTCGAATCAGGATATGGAAATTTCCGGGGGAAGTTTTAATATTTCAACGGGCGATGATGGATTTCATGCCGACAATGCTCTTACTATCGATTATGCTGACATTATAATTAATCAGTCGTACGAGGGTATTGAAGCCAAAACTTTAACCATTAAAGATGGAAACATAACCATCAATTCCTCCGATGATGGACTTAACGCTGCCAGTGGCGATGGATCTTCGAACGACCCAATGCATCCGGGGAGCGGGTCAAGCAATAACAATCTTGCAATTGAAGGCGGAACAATTTTTGTTTATGCCAGTGGCGATGGAATAGATATTAACGGTTCGGTAACAATGACAGGAGGTTGTCTTGTTGTGCATGGCCCAACAGCCAACGACAACGGAGCGTTGGATTACGACGGAAGTTTTGTAATATCCGGAGGATTTATAGTTGCAGCCGGAAGTTCGGGAATGGCTCAGGCTCCCGGGACATCCTCAACACAGTATTCGGTGCTGATTAATTTTACATCTACTTATAATGCCAATACGCTCTTTTGTTTGCAGGACGATTCTGGAAACGATATTGCAGTATTTAGTCCTCAGCATCGATTTCAATCTATAGCGTTGTCCTCATCGGCTTTGGAAAAGGGAAAAAGCTACAAAATTTATATTGGAGGTACATCAACGGGTACCGAAACGGGAGGATTGTACAAGGGAGAAACATATACTCCTGGAACTCTATACAAAACGTTTACAATTAGTAGCATAACTACTTATATTGGAAATACGGGAGGCGGAGGCGGTCCTGGTTTCCCTTAATGACTTTGGGTTGTGTGTTTTGTAAAAAATTTGTTTTAGTTTTGTAATAACCTGATTATCTTGTATTAAAATGAATATTAAACAGATTTATAACTCACAAGTAGTAAATATTCTCATTGCTATTTTAATAGGGCTTTTTATTATTTTTCCGGATATAATTCGTTCTTTCGACCAACATTCTCCGAGTGAGATTGAAAACAGCGAAATGGTTCCTGAGATGAATCAGGGTATGCCTCCTTTCGGGGACCCTTCAAAACCGATGGAGTGGAATAAGCCGCCCGAAAAGCACATGCAGCAGGAGCCCGTTGTAATTGGAGAAAAGGTTTTTGAACCAATACTTTTCGATTTTTTGTATTTTTTCTTTTTGTCGTGGGGATTGCTTCTGATTAATAATCCAAAGAAACAGGAGAGAAAACGGGGATTCCTAATTTCCTTGTCGAAAGCGCACGATGTGGTTAGCATTATTGTTGCCTTTGTTATTACTTATTTTGCCATATTCTTATATTCCTTTTTAAAAACGGGAGGGTTTCATCACTTTAATCCGTTACCCTGGTACTTAGATGGTATTTTAATTTTTAAAGGAATGTTTGTTTTCTTATCGGTAGTTTTATTTGGGCAACTTTTTAATCTTTTGTACAAGCAACAAAATATGGTTATTGAAAACGAAAGGTTAAAAAACGAAAGTCTTCAAAACCGATTCGAAGCGTTAACGGCTCAAATTAGCCCTCATTTTTTCTTTAACTCGTTAAATTCATTGTCGGGACTTGTCCGTGAAGAGGAAAACCAAAAGGCATTAAAGTATATCAACGAAATGTCCAATTTATTTAGATATGTATTGCAGGGAAAATGGAACGAGTTGGTATCCTTGAAGGAAGAAATGCGCTTTGTGGATGCTTACAGATATTTGTTGAGTATCAGGTACGAGGATAGGTTGATTTTTGATGTAGAAATAGATAGCAATGTTGAGAATCAGATGCTGCTTCCGGCATTGTCCTTGCAGCCTCTTATCGAGAATATTATCAAGCATAATATTATAAGCGAAGAACAACCTATGACTATTAAAATATTTATCAGGGATAAAAATACTTTAGTGGTTCAAAATCGTTACCAGCAGAAGGAGGAAAGTAGCAGTACGGGGTTTGGTTTAAGTAATTTGCAAAAGAGGTATAAATATTTAACGGAGAAATCAATAAAGAGCTATATTCAGGATGGAAATTTTATTGTTGAACTTCCTCTTTGTTAAACTCTTTTTAGCATGAATGCCATTATTGTAGAAGATGAAGTTGTTGCTGCCAGAAATTTAAAGGCGATTATAAACGAGGTAGATTCAAGCATTAAGATTATTGCTACTCTCGATAGTATAAAATCGTCGATCGAGTACTTCTCTACACACGAAATGCCCGATTTGGTATTTATGGATATTCAGTTGGCCGATGGTTCTTCCTTTTCAATTTTTAAAAGTGTAGAAATTACCTGCCCGGTAATTTTTACTACAGCTTACGATAGTTATGCTCTTGAGGCTTTTAAGGTAAATAGTATTGATTACTTATTAAAGCCAATAGAGCCTGA
>ERZ795053.1275-NODE-1275-length-32181-cov-15.889373_pt1 | contig 32181 bp, 26 predicted proteins | sample MGYA00375137_ERZ795053 | MGnify/ENA primary metagenome ERZ795053 (study PRJEB30182, sample SAMN05720284) | activated sludge metagenome | isolation source: Anaerobic digester | place: Hong Kong | collected 2014-12-17 ...
TTTCTGGGGCGCAAGCTCTTCTGGCTCTTTGTCGGCATTTCGGGGTTTCTGCTCGGCCTGCTGATTGGAGGCGTCATTGGCATCGGCAACGGCTGGGATTGGCCGGTAATCCTGTTGGTCGGGTTGCTCCTCGGTGCGGGCGCCGCCGTGCTGTCGATCTACCTGCAAAAGCCGATGGCGTCGCTGGCCGGGTTCATGATGGGCGGGCTGCTGGCGGTCGTCCTCTACATGCTGGTGCGCTACGGCACGAACATCGCTACCAATCTGATGTTCGGTGGCCCCGGTCCCGAGACGTGGATTCTCTTTCTGGTGGGCGGTGTGGCCGCGGCGGTTTTTGTGTGGGTCACCTATGAGTGGGCGCTGATCGTGCTCTCGTCGCTGTCAGGCGCGCTGCTTACCTTCATTGGCATCGCAGCCTTCCTGCCTTTCAACTTGCCCGGCATCATCTATCTGCTGATCCTGGCCGGTCTTGCGGCGGTTGGCATCTACGTGCAGGCACAGATGTTGAGCAAGACGCAGGCGGTCGTGGTCGTTCCGGCTGCTGTGCCGGCTGCGCACGCTGCATCGTACCAGCCACTGCCGCCCTCTTCATCAGCCGCGCAGACGCCGTCGGGTAATGATTGTCCACAGTGCGGCGCGCCTGTGCGTCCCGGCGCCAAGTTCTGCAATCGCTGCGGGGCGACGGTAGGGGCTGGCAGCGCTCCATGATGCCAGCCAAACCTGCTGCCTAGTTGGGCGCAAGAGAGTAGCTGATGCGGGTTGCGCCGGTGGTTGCCTCGGCTGGATAGTGGTGCACAGGGAGGAGGATGTTGTGCCATGAAAGGGATAGAACACACAGAACACTTCGACAAACAGGTGCAGGAAACTGGACGTCGTACGGTCGAGAAACGCCTGCGCACTGCAGATGACTACCCCGAATCCCGCGCCGTGTTTTCTGGCTGGTATCGAGATCTGCGCGACCAGGGAGCAAAGCCAATCGACCGCCGTGGAACCATTGTGATGCCCGACTATCCCGAACTGGAATTAACCAGAAAGGGCGATCTCTTTGGTCCCTATACCAAAATGCGGAATTTCCTGGAGGAAGGAGGTGTAACTGAGCCCCGCGGTCAGAAGGCGGTGGGCATGGAGGCACACCATTTGATCGAGGACAGGCTTCTCCGCCCCTTTGGGTTCAGTCGAGATGAAGCACCATCCGTTGGCATCTACGCACACGAGCACGCCGAGCGCGTCCACGCCGGCGATGCACGGGTCAGTGCAGAACTGCCAAGAAGGCTGATCTATGATATTGACAGTGTTGTTGATGCGCACGTGTCTGCATACGAAGCGATAGGGCGGCACGAATGGGGCGAGCGTGTGAAGCAGTATGTTGCTGACAACGCGGTACGTATCTTGGAGGCGTACCGCACTGGCACAGTGCCAGGCGCAACTGCAGATGACATCAGGCGCGTCGAGTACTTTTTTCAGACGTTGCGTTGATTTGACGCTTCACGCGCACGCCCAAGCGGCGCACTCGCACAGATTGCCCATGCGCCTTACACCACCCACGTTACGCTAACCGCCATCGATAGTCGGTTCTGGGAGATGATGAGCTTCATGTTCAAGCTCACCTTTGCCGCACTGCCGGCGGTCATTGCGGCGACGCTGGTGTGGTTGATCCTGTTGGACTTTCTGTCGGCGCTGTTTGGTAGTTCGTTCGTGGCGCTTATGCTGCGCTGATCTACTCTGCTCTAGCAATGGGAGCAGCGGAGGGAAAGATGGAGTATTATCGAGGCCAGGAGGTTTCGGAGCGCATCGAACAGGCTCATGTCGCTGCTCTAGAGCGGCGAGCGTATGAGTCGCGCCTTAGTCAGTCAGATTCCGTCAGATACGGTGCGCCATCGCAGATGACGGATACGCCCTTGCACCAACAAGGGCTCGCTCCTGATTGTCTGCTGCAGTGCGCGCGTATGGCAGAGCACCGTCAGACCGGACGCGACCCTGGGCTGGTCGCCTTCAAGCAACCCGCGATCGAGCAAAATATATACAATCAAGACGGAGTCACAGATGTTGACAAGTTTGTCTCTGTCTTGAATGACCGTGACGGGGTTCAAGCCGAAGGTAGTTACGCAGCCAGCCCGGAGGCAATCCTAGATTCCCTCAATCAACGAAAGTCCGTGATCGTTGGCGTCAATGCCTATGAATACTACAAGGTCGAGAGCAACCTGGAACCAAACTCCGGTGGACACGCATTGTTGGTTACGGGTGCCGAGCGCCAGGATAATGGCAGATGGCAGTTTACCGTAAATGATCCCAATCAGGAAACTCCGAATTTTCCTGTCGACGGGGAGCGGCTTCTTCCCGCTTGGAAAGCCGAAGGGAACCTGTTGATCACAGTCGAAAAAAGGGCTGGAGGGCAAGATGGAAATCCGAACAACTGGTGACCGCACCTTGCGTCAATGTCGTGCCCGCGGATGGGCAACCCTCGAAACAGGGATTTCGCGTCCCGTACCGGAGGTTGATGACAAGCAGGTGCTGTTGTGGTATTTGCTTTATCGCTCACAAGTGCGACTTCCCTACCAGATGCTTTATGAACCTGTTGCCCGTGTATCGGTGGAATTCGAAACAGGCGAGATCGCAGCACATGTATTACTTCATCCTGATAATCCCCCACGTCTGCTGGGGCGCTATCCCCACGCATCCGCTGCGGGTCTGTCGCGCGACGAGTGGTCAGCCACATGGGATGAGCTTTACGCCCTCTATCCTCGGATTATTGACACGTTTGCTGCAAAGCAAACAGTCGTACTGAGTGAGATAGGCCGATTCCGTACATTGTTCGAATTGACGACGCCACCGTTCATGCTTACCCATTATCACGCATTGAATCCAGGTTTCTTTGTGTGGTTGGCGGAGGAAAGCCATCTACGCCAATCGTGATCGCACGCGCGGTGTTCCTCGGTGGAACTGCGGCATTACCAGTGAGACGCCCGCCACCAATCCGGCGATGAAGGCGATCAACATGAGGATGATGACGATGGCTTCCAGAGTCACAGTGAATCTCCTTGTGAAATTGGTGGATGCTCGGTTGGCATCCTATGTAGAATCAGGATGCGAGAAAAGAGCAAGATCTTTCAGACTGCTCAAGGAGCTTTGTGATGGCTGTTGACTTCGATCCTCTCGGTATGATTGCAGAACTCGAACAGCGCGACCGTGACCATGCCCGCCCCGCCGGCCCACCAATGTGGGGCCCACACGTCGAGCAGCCCGCCTTCTGGCAGATTACAGGGCTGGCGCGCTTCTGGGACGGCGATGTGGCGCGCAAGGAGGGCGGCGGCGAGGTCGACTTTGCACAGCATCTGTGTGACCTGCTGGCAGGACTGCACACGCCGGGGCGCACGGTGCGCTATCTGCTGGCCGGGACGCCGGAGGGCGTGGGCGTCTATCTTGGCGTGAGCGATGAGCCGGCGACCGGTGCCGATCCGCTGCCAGTAATTCTTCGTGGGCTTTTCCCTGGCATCGAGCTGGCGAAGCAGGCGCAGCGGCATCTCGGTAAGCCGCTGCACAAGCGCGGCCTCTTCGCCGAAGTGGGAATGTTGACTGGGATTCCCACTCTCAAGTTGATCGCCAAACCACAAGATGGGCGCGGGGTCACACAGCAGATCGAGCGGCTGCTGCGCGGGCTGGCTGGGCAGACGTGGGGCTATCTTGTCAGCGCCGCTGCGGTGCCGCAACCGACGGCGCTGTCGCTAACTGTTCAGGGCTTACAGCAGGTCACCCAGGTTTCATCGTTGGTCAAGCAGCAGATCAGCCGTCAGAGCGCGCAGAAGGAGCGCGTCGACGGCCATATCCAAACCACGACTAGTTCGGCCGAGCAGACCAACTATGAGGCCAAACAATGCCTGGAACTCCTCGAAAAGAACCTGGAACGGCTGCAAATTGGGAAGGCAGAAGGGCTGTGGCAGGTCACAGTTTACTATTTTGGCGCCACGCCGACAGCGCGCGATCAGGGCGGCGCGCTGCTGCGGGCGATCTTTTCCGGCCCCGATTCCACACCGGAACCAGTCCGCGTCTTTGCGCGCCAGACCGATCCGCAGATGACCGACCAGGATCACGCCTTCACAACCTTGCTCAACAGCCGCGAGGTCGGCGCCCTCTGCCAGTTGCCACGCGAGGAGTTCCCCGGTTTTGCGCTGCGTGATTATGCGCGCTTCGACACCGACCCGCCGCCGGGACAGCCGCACGATCCGGTGACGCTTGGCCGCGTGCTGGATGGCGGGCAGCCGGTCGGTCATTCGTACGTTATGGAACGCCGCGACCTGACCAAGCACGGGCTGATCGTCGGCGTGACTGGCGCTGGCAAGACGACGACTGTCTTTTCGCTGCTCGACCAACTCTACGCGCAGGGCAAGGGTACGCCCTTTCTGGTCATCGAGCCGGCCAAGACCGAGTACCGCCTACTGCTCAAGGCGGGCGGGCGCTTTCCCGATCTGCGCATCTACACGCTTGGCGATGAACGCAGCGCTCCCTTCCGTCTGAACCCATTTGCTTTTGCCATCGGCGACGCCCAGCACCGCATCCACGTGCAGACGCATATCGACTTTCTCAAGGCTGTATTCAATGCGGCATTTGTGCTCTATGCGCCGATGCCGTACGTGCTGGAGACGTGCCTGCACGAAATCTACACCGACAAAGGGTGGGATCTGGCAACCGGCGTCAATTTGCGCCTGCCACTGGCACAGCAAGGCAGTGAGGCAGATTGGCCCGTCTTTCCTACGCTCAGCGACCTCTATCACAAGGTGGAGGAAGTGGTGGATCGGCTTGGCTACGAGGAACGGATCGAGATGGATGTCAAGGCTGGGTTGAAAGCGCGCATCGGCAGCTTGCGGCTGGGCGGCAAGGGCTTCATGCTTGATTCCGCGCATTCGCTGCCCATGGCCGACTTGCTGGCTCACCCTACTGTACTCGAGATGGCGTCAATTGGTAACGAAGATGAGAAGGCATTCATCCTCGGTCTCCTGCTGACTGCACTCTACGAACATCACATCATTCAGCAGCAGATGGCGCCGGCGCCCACCAACGATTTGGTTCACCTGACCGTGTTGGAGGAGGCGCATCGCCTGCTCAAGAATGTGCCGACCGAAGTGGACACGGAGAGCGCCAACACGCGCGGCCAGGCTGTTGAAACCTTCACCAATATGCTGTCGGAGATCCGCGCCTATGGTGAGGGCGTGCTCATTGCCGAGCAGATTCCAACCAAGCTGGCGCCGGATGCTATCAAGAATACCAATCTCAAAATCGTGCACCGTCTGCTGGCGGGCGACGATCGCGAGGTGCTGGCCGCAACGATGAACATGGATGACGCGCAGAGTCGCTACCTTACGACGTTGCGCGCCGGCCAGGCGGTACTCTATGCCGAGGGTGCAGACCACCCGTACCTGCTGGGTATGGAGAATTTCAAGGCGCGTCTAGCCGGGGCGCGTGTCGTCGATGCCGACGTGCAGCAGTTGATGGCGCCGGTCGTGCGCAGTCCGATCTATGCACCAACACCGGACTTCGACCAGCATTTCCCGCCTGCACTGGTGCAGTTACTAGCGCAGCAAAATATCCCGCTCTCCCTGGTGCGCAATCGCGCGCTGCAACTGATCGACACGGCAGAGTTTCAGGGCGGTTTTGATCGCTTCGTCCTTGGCATTGTGGAGAAGCCAGCGCAATCTGCGGCAGCGTTTGGGTGGCTGCGTCGGCTGGCGATGCAACAATGGGTCGATGCAGCAGCTCTACGCCCGACGATCCTCTACGCGGTGCTGGTAGCGCTGGAACAGCACGCCGAGCGTCGCGGACGGTTGTATCGATGGGCCTATCACCGTACCGGCAATGCCTACGCACCGCTGCGCCGCGCCCTGGGCCACCTTGCCCAGGAGTATCCGTATGTGGCCGCCGATCCCACGCAGGCGAAGCAGAAAATCGATCAGATTACGGCGCGAATTGAGGCGGATCTTCTGGCATTCGGCGCCGCCTACCGCAAATTGACGGCGGTGAACGCGCCCTACAATGCCTGCCAATATTGCCAGACGTGTTGCCGTTACCGACACGAGGCCGCACAAGCCGCACAGCGGCGCGACCAACGTGAGAGTTTCGGCCAGGCGCTGGAAACTCCTGACGATGTGCAGATGTGGCAGCGCATCGCCCAGCACTGCCAAGAGGGAGCGTTCCAGGTAGTAGGTGTGAGCAAATCGGACCTACCGGCGGATGCTGTGATCTGTTACGCGCTTCACGCTGCCCAGGTCATGGAGTTGAGCACCAAAACACAGCTTAAGATAGTGAAAAACGTTGCGGCACTTGTCAAATCGACGCCGTGAGATCTCCATGAGGCACCAGATCTCGATACGCGTTCACCGTAGCAAGGCTGATAGGAGCAGGCCCCCAAAGATTGATGCCAGGACAGCCAGTGCAAAATAGAGGACGATCAGTGCCGGGATGGCGGCCAGTGTCCACTTGAGGATGAAAACCACCATGGAGCCAAAATCCATGCGAAAGTCCTGTACGACTACCAGGCGTGCCGTGTTCTGCAGGGCGACAAGTTGACGCAGTATATTGTTTTGCGCCTCAACTGCCGTTCGGATTGCCTCCAGATCGGCGCCGATTGTCTGAAACGTCTGCGTTGGCTCCGACCGCACATAAACGTTGTCGGGGTTATCCACTGATGAATCAGGGACGGAGATCGATGGTGGCAAGGTTGAGAGCAGCGTAGTCTTGCCAGGATCCGCCGCGCTTGCGCGTAGCGACGCAGCCACCTCTTGCGTGATGAAATGGCGCCCACATGACCAACAAACAATGCGACGGGCGGGCTGGACCTGCCCACAGTGATCGCAGACGATCTCTTCCGGCCGGCCAGCGACAGGTGAGTGTGTGGATTTATCACCCAATGCTTTCTGCTGTTCCATTTCGGCCAGCACAGATTGTATTGCCGGACCGAGTACTACGTCATCCCCAGCCTGCAGTTGTGCCAATTGTTGTTGTAGGGCGACTCGGTGCGTGGAGGATGTGGGATGATTCTCAAATGCCTGAAGGATGCTGCTGAAAGTTGGGTCGCCGCCATAGAGATCGACCAGTTGTGCGTGCAGCGCTGTGTACGGAGCTACCATTCCGGGTGCATTGCGTCGCTGTGCGCTGCTCTGGATTACCTGCATGAGAGTCTCTGCGTCCACTTACAACTATCCTTCTCACTCGTCGATTAATGAACGTAACTGTTTGAGTGCCCGATGACGCAGGATGTGCACAACTGCCTTTGATTTGTGGAGCCGGGCGGCGATCTCGTCGTCGGTCATGTCAGCGAAGTAGGTATAAGCCACCACCAGACGGCGTTCCTCACTCTGCATCCGGTTGACGGCACCGATAAGGGCATCCATCTGCGTACTGCTGCAGGATGGATCGGTCATTGCGTGATTGGCGGCAGCACACATGAATGAACGCGCGGCAATACTGACGCCTCTATCCTCCATTTCCTCCAGCGAGTGCATCGCCGGGTCGCGATCCAATAGGTCTTGCGAACGAGTCCAGACCTGCAAATTCACGTTCTTCAGGATTGTAGACAACCAGTAATCCAGTGGTACGTCGCAAGGATAAGCGTGGGAGAGTGCGCACTCACATACCTGCTGCGCCATCTCGGCACCCCTGTCGCAGGCGCATCCCAACCCGACGCCGGCGCGCATGAGCAGCTGTATCGCTCTGCCGGTCAACTGTTGTGCGAGTGCCTGCCATGCCAGGTCGCAGTGATGATGTAGCGCCAATATCCGCTCACTATCCTCAGTGAAAACTACCAGGACGCGATGCTGGTAGGCAAGCCAGAGGATGTCCCAAGTCAGTGACGGTGCATATGCGATCTCTCCATCCCAAAATTGGGTGAATACTCGGCGGCTGGCGCTCATTTTGGTCATGACGCGAATTGCTCGCCCCGACTGTACATTGATCTCCAAGGTAGCAGTAATATACCTGCGGTCCTCTACTGACAGTGATGTCAGTAGGCTTTCATCAAGCCTCAACTGTTCGGTCGTTGAAAGCGAAGAATCCTGACTCGAACCGGGCAATATTGCGCAAACATCGATCTGGGAATTAGCAGGTGACTCGGCAGCCAGCACGCTCTGGGGTACGGTATACATGTGTTTTAGCATTTTGGTGCAACTATTGAGTTGATTAAGGCGTCTTAAGTGTAGTTTGCATGCGTCAATAATTCGTCAAATGAGACTTGGAGCCTGAAATCCATTTGTGATTATTGAAAGGGTTGGCAGGGATGCTGCATTAATAGATGTAGGTGCTTCATTGCGCTTTCGAGGTCGGTGTTCTCATTGGCGTCGGACTTCACTAATAGAGTACCTTTGATTTCCAATCGCAGTCTCTATGATATCTACTAACTTTCTCGATGCAGGAGATGACGCCCATGAGTTCATGTCCTTCTTGCGGTGTAGAAAACCGCCCGACGGCCCGCTTCTGTCATCAGTGCGGACAATTGCTGGTTCCCATCGCTGAGTTGCTCGAAGCGACTGAAAACCCAGTTGAGTTGCCGGCAGAGACTAAGGGGCACCCAGCGACTGATGAGCCAGAAGTAGTCGCTGGGCGAGCAGGGGAAGTGCCAGGTGGTGATACGAGTGAAGTCGTTGGTTCCGTGTCGTCGGCAGAGGAAGCCGACTTTGACGAGCTTGGTCCACCCAATGAAGATATGTCCACCGCCGAGGTATCCGAGCGTAGTGCCATGGTTGTCTCCGCTGTGACGGAGGATGTGGGGGATGTCTCAATTCCCGTGGCAGACGAACCCATCGAGGTAATTGAGGATGCGGATGGCGTCGCTTTCCCCGCGAACGATATACGCCTGGAAATCGGCGCTATCGTGGCCGGGCGTTTCGCCGTACAAGAGATCGCCACGCAGGAAGATGGGCGTGTACGCTACAGGGTCGAAGATCGTGGTATCTGTCCGGCATGTCTTGCCTTGATACATCCGAGTGAGGAGGAACCCTATTGCTTTGAGTGCGGCGCGTACGTCATGTCGCCAGATCTTCCGCGCCCGCAGCGTGTACTTGTCCTGGCTGCCGATAGTAACCCCGATACCGGCGAGACTATTGCTGCGGATGGTCGGAGGTTTCTCCTACTGGCGGAAACCCCGCCGGCTGCAGCGGATGAAAGCTACCCGACGGGAGATTCCTTTCCCAGGGGAGTGCATCTGCTATCTGGGCAGCGATCAGACGTGGGACTGGCGCGCGCTGACCGACCAGATGAAGACAGTGTTTTTGCCCTGACCATGTCGGCTATCTATGAATCACGGGCGGTGCCGACGCTAGGTCTCTATTTTGTGGCCGATGGGATGGGTGGGCATGGCGACGGTGAAATTGCCAGCCGGCTGGTGGCGGAGACCGTTTGCAACGTTCTGCTGCAATCGCTGATCGCGCCTGCGCTGTACGGTAAGCAACTGCCTGTCGAAACGATTGAGGCGCTCTTGGATAGCGCCGTACAGTTGGGTAACCGACTGGTGCGGCAGGAAGCCACGCGCTGTGGCAACGACATGGGGTCGACGTTGACGCTGGCGTTCGTGCACAACGAGCATGTCTTTGTCGTTAACGTCGGCGATAGCCGTACCTATCTGTGGCGCAACGGTGTTCTGCAACAGCTCACGGAGGATCACTCGGCCGTCTTTCAGCTCTTTCGCGTTGGGACGATTCGCGAGGAAGAGATCTACACCCATCCGCGCCGCAACGAGATCACTCGGAATATGGGTTTCCGGCAAACAGTACAGCCTGATTTCTTTCAGATCGACCTCTTGCCGGGCGACACATTGCTGCTGTGTTGTGATGGTTTGTGGGAAATGTTACACAACGATGGTATCGCCGATGTCTTTCTCACCAGTTACGGCGACCCGCAACAGATTTGTGACGAGTTGATCCGCCGCGCTAATCAGGCTGGCGGTGATGACAATATAAGCGCCATCGTAGTGCGAGCTCAGGCATAAAGGAGGCGTCATGGCCGGAATCATGAAAAAATTGCGTAACGAGACCGAACGCGCCAAATTCGAAGCCGCTCGGGCGCTGCGCCTTCAGCGTGAGCAGGGAAAGCTTGGGCAGCTACAGAATCAGCGCAAAGATCATGTGAGCGCGTTGGGCGAGGCGGTCTGGGAGTTGTACCAGGCCGGCCAGGTGACGGACGCCCGGCTGGTCAGTATCTGCACCCAGATTCGTGCGACGCAGCAGGAGATCGTTACCCAAGAGCAGGGAATTGAGGCAATCAAGCAGGAACAGCCGCCAGAGCCGCCTTCATGTCCGCAGTGTGGTCGTGAGGTCAGCAGCAGCGATGCCTTCTGCCCTGGTTGTGGCGTCGCCATTGCACTCTCTGCTACACCGCTTCCCGCCATCAACAATACTTCAACGCAAAGCTGTCCGCAATGTCGCAAACCGGTGCGCGTTGGCGCTGCCTTCTGTCCTGCGTGTGGTGCACGTCTGACCGCCTAACTTGGCCTGAAATGGAGGTTTCATGTCTGGTGAAGTAACATTGGCAACCCGCTTAAATCGTACTGTCTTTCAGGCGCTGCCAACCCCGCAAAAGCTCTACGTTCTGATCGATGGTGTACCTACCGGCGAAGGTGTGAGTGTGCAGATGCCGGTGAATCTGGGGCTGGTGCTTGATCGCAGCGGCTCAATGGCCGGCGACAAGATTCGCAAGCTGCGTGAGGCGGTCAAGCTGGTACTGGGTCAGCTTTCGCCTCTAGACCAACTCTCGATTGTCCTCTTCGATGATCATGTCGATACGCTCGTCGCCTCTCAGTCGGTGACGAACCTGGAGTTGCTTTACGCCCAGATTGACCGGATCACCGATCGCGGCGGCACCACGATGTCGAAGGGAATGCGGCGTGGGCTAGACGAAATGCGGCGCGGGCTGGCGCAGGATCGTGTCAGCCGTATGCTGCTGCTTACTGATGGCGAAACCTATGGCGACGAAAACGACTGCCGCCAGCTTGCCGCTGAATGCGGGCAGTACGGCGTTGCGATTAGCGCGCTTGGCCTGGGTGAAGATTGGAACATGCCGCTGCTGGAGGCGATCGCAGGGCAAAGTGGCGGCGTCGCCGACCACCTGGCGACGCCCGATAGCATCCTCACCGAATTCAAGCGCACGGTTGCGACGATGCAGGGCAGCAGCGTGCGCAACGCGCAGTTGACTCTTCGGTTGGTCGCAGGTGTCACGCCGGCGGCGGCATGGCGTGTGCTCCCGGCGATCAGCCAGTTGAGCCAGCGCACCCTCTCCGACCGGGACATCCAGCTTGACCTGGGCGATCTGGAACACGGCAAGGGGCAGTCTGTGTTGGTGGAGCTGGTTGTTCAGCCCAAAGCCGCCGGCAGTTATCGTGTGGCGCAGGCCGACGTGATGTACGACATCCCGACGGCGAACCTGACTGGCCAGCACGTGCGCCAGGACATTCTCATCACGCTGACCGACGACCCCAGCCAGGTGACGCCCTTCGTGGCAGATGTAATGAACCTGGTTGAAAAGGTCTCGGTCTTCAAGCTGCAAACGCGTGCACTCAACGAGGCGCAGGCAGGCAATGTGTCGCTGGCGACGCAGCAATTGCGCGCCGTCGCCACGCGCCTGCTCAACCTCGGCGAAGTGGACCTGGCGCAGGCCGCCCAGCACGAGGCCAATAACCTGGAGCAGCAGGGGCAGATGTCTGCCGCGGGCACGAAGAAACTCCAGTACGGCACACGCAAGCTCACGCAGCGACTCGACGATTTGGACGGATGACCGCCAGGCGCGCCAGGCATTGCATCCATCATTTCACGATCACATCAGGAGGCTTCATACGATGGTTACCTGTCCAACTTGTAACGCACAGAACGATCCATCCGCCGGTTTCTGCGACCAGTGCGGCACATCCTTGCAGGGGGCTTCTCTGGCGCCAGCCCCTGGCGTCTATTCGCCACCGCTCAACCCCAACTACTCGGTCGGCGGAGTCATCTGTCCGCAGTGCGGCGCTCAAGTGATTCCTGGCGAGATGTTCTGTGAGAACTGCGGCGCGGCGCTTGGCAGTGCTCCGCCGGCTCCCGCTACGGGCGGCTATGCGCCGCCGCCACTTGCGGCGCCACCCTCACCGGCGCCCAGCTATACCCCGCCACCCCCGGTGGCAACGGCTTTTCTGACCGGCATCGATGGGCAGACTTTCCAACTCAGCGGCAAGACAACCTATCTGATAGGGCGCCGCGACGATGTGAGCGGCAATTATCCTGACGTCGACACCAGCGACGCCGGCTTGCAGGCTGGTGTCAGTCGCCGTCACGCCGAGCTATACCAGCAGGGCGTCCAATGGTTCGTTCGCGACCTGAACAGCGTGAATGGCACCTGGGTCAACCAGCAGCGTCTGGCGAGCAACGGCTCGGAAGCCATCAATTCTGGCGACACGATTCGCCTGGGCAAGTGGACGGTGACATTCCGGATTTGAAAGGACAAGCCCTTTCACTTTGATGTGATGGGTATCACGGAAGATTGCGTATTCCCAGCAACCATGTCGAGGATGTGAAAACCTATGTACGCCGTTGTGCTGCCCAGGACCCGGAGTTGTACGGACTTACCAGGCACTACCAATCTAGCGACATGAATCGGCTTGTTGAGCGAATAAAGCCGATTCCGTTAACTGAGCAACAGATACGTCAGGCTGTAGAGAGGCGCATGGCTGAACTCAGGTTGAAGTGAATTGGTCACGCCAATGACAGAAGTCGCAGACTGGCAACATTGTGGCAACAAGAGCCGTTTCTGCAATCTGTGTGGTGCGCTGCTGGGCGCTACATACCACGTCTACGCGCACACAGGGTTGGGGCGACGGCTGGCCGTCTGCAATACCTGTGCGCAGCAAAGGGCTGTCTGCGCGGGCTGTGGCGTGCCGCTGGCCGAAGGGTACGCGCGGCTGAGCGACGGACGCCCGATCTGTCCGTTGTGCCGAGCGTCGGCGGTGGATGATGTGTTGACGGCGCGTGCGCTGTACGAGCAAGTGATCGAACTGGTTGAACGCGAGGTAGGGCTGCGCGTTCATCGTCGCCCTGGTTTTGGACTGTATAGCCACGATGACATGCAGCGACTGCAAGCTGCGCTAGCGCAGCCATCGGAAGGCGCACGATTGTTGGGCGTCTATGTCAAACTCGGCGCCCGCCGCGAGATTGCCCTGGAGACCGGACTGCCCAGGCTGCTGATGTTGAAGGTGATCGCCCATGAGTATGGACACGCCTGGCAGGGCGAAAACTGCCCGTTCCTGACCGATACGCAGTTGCTGGAAGGCTTCTGTGAGTGGGTCGCTTACAAGGTGATGGGCGCCACCGGCGTGACCGATGTACAGATGCGGCAAGTTGTGGCGCCGGGCTTCTACGGTGATGCGCTGCGCCGCGTCCTTGCCATCGAGATGGAACGCGGTGTCGAAGGGGTGTTGCGTACGGTGCGTACCCCTCTCCCGCACCCACACCCCGTGTGACCTTGATCAAGGAGATAAATATGTCCGGGTTCTCGAGTCTCTTCTCAGGCATCAATTTTCGCAATACGATCCAGAAGTACGCCTCCCAGCACGACTGGCGCGTGGCGGAGGTTGACAATGATCATGCCCTGCTGCGTTTCGGCATGCAGTCAGGGCGCACACAAATCCTTTATATCATGCGCTATGACACCACACTGGAATTCTCAGTGCCCAGCCTGGTGCATTTCGACAGCGAAAACGAGATCCCGCATTATCTCTCAACAATCTTGCTGCAAAGGAATTCCAGCCAGAAGTACGGCTTCTGGTGTATCGAGAAGGTAGGTGGCAAGTTCGTCTTCTCGTATATGCACAACGCCGAAATTCAGTTAATCGACGTCGAGTACTTTGGTAAAGTCGTGCTCGCCCTGTTGAATGAATGCGACGACTTCGAAGGCACGATGCTCAAGATGTTTTCGTGACGAGGGAGAAAGCCCATGGCCTTTTGTTCCAACTGCGGCGCCCAGAACGCCCCAGCCGCCAGATTCTGTGCTCAATGTGGTCACGCCATGACCGGCTTTCTGCCGCCAGGACAGCCCACGCCTGTTGCGCCGCCGCCAATCAGTGCGCCACAACCTGCTATTCCGCATGCCGCGCCGGCGCAACTACACGGTCGCTATCAGGTCGTCCGCCTGTTGGGGCAAGGCGGAATGGGCGCCGTCTATCTGGCGCAGGACAAAAACGCCTTCAACCGACGCTGTGTCGTCAAGGAGATGCTGCCCTACTACAGCAACCCCGCTGAGAAGATTAAGGCCGAGAAGGATTTCGAGCGCGAGGCGCGCGTCCTTGCCACGCTGCGCTGCGACGGCGCGCCGCAAATCTACGAGTATTTCATCGAACAGGCCAAGTATTACCTGGTCATGGAGTATGTCGAGGGCGAGAACTTGGAAGATCGCCTGACGCGGCTGGGTGGCAAGCTGCCATTGGACGAGGTGCTGGAGTATGGCGCTCAGCTCGCCAAAACGCTGGTCTATCTCGCCAGACAATCGCCGCCTGTGATCCACCGCGATATCAAGCCGGCCAACATTATCCTCGACCAGGATCAGAACAAGGTCAAGCTGGTCGATTTTGGCCTGGCGAAGGAAAACGTGGGGTCTGGTATGACCGGCACACTCTCGGCGCCGCTGGGCACGCCCGGTTATGCGCCGATGGAGCAGTACACCAACCAGGTCGAACCCCGTACCGACATCTACGCGCTCGGCGCTACGCTGCACCACTTCCTCAGCGGACGTGACCCGCGCACAGAAAACTCCTTTGATTTTCCGCCTCTCAGCCAGTATCTGCCTGGTGTACGGCCAGAATTTGAAACCTTGATTGCGCGCATGGTGGCAATGAAGGTAAGCGACCGTCCTGCTGCCAGCGAAGTGCGCGACGAGTTGGAGGCGATGCTGCGCCCGCAACTAGCTGCTCTCTCCAGCGGCGTCAAGCCCTTCACCTTTCGTGCTGGGCCGGCCGCGCTCGATGCTGACGAACTAGCGTTGCTCTGTGACCAACATTGGGAAGATGGAGTCTATCACCTCTACGCTGGGCACTTCGAAGCCTGGCTGGATTCAGTCAACCGCCATGATCTCGCCGTGCGCGCCGAATCGATCCGCATCCGCGGCGGCGACCATGCGGCCGGCCTGGAGGAGTTCCTGCGCGCGGCCAACCCGACCATCCCGCTGCCTTCGCTGGCCGTGAGCACGCGCATGCTCGATTTTGGGTGCGTCCAGAAGGGCGCAACCGTGCAGGCGACGGTGCAGATCAAGAACGCCGGGCGCGGCTGTCTTTACGGACGTGTGGCGCCGCAAGTTGGCTGGGTCGTGGTGCGTCCGCAGGACTTCAGCATAATGCCCAACCAGGTGATCGACCTGGCGGTGACGTTCGCCTCCGCCATACTGGGCGAGGGCGCCTTCAGCGAATCCTGTCTGGAGATCACCTCGAATGGCGGTATGGAGACCGTTGCCGCCGCCGGCGAAGTCACCTGGCAACCGGCGTTGAGCGTCGAGCCGCGCCGCCGCCTTGCCATCGGCGACGTGACACCCGACCACTTGCAGCCGGTCGCAGCACCGTTGGTGATCCGCAACACGGGCGGCGGCGTGCTCCAGGGGTTTGTCAGCGCCGACCAGCCCTGGCTGACCTTTGACGCCGAGAGCTTCGCCGTGCCCAGCGGCGGCAGCGTGGCGATTCAAGTCACGGCCAATGTCACCGACCCGACCTTCCAGATTTCCTCCGCCGTGATTCGCATCCAGACCGGGGGGCAAGCACAGGAGATCATCGCCACAGTTGGCGTGCGCCGCGATTGGTACGACCCGAAGACGCGCACGCGCAACTGGCTTGCCTATGGTACGTTGACCGGCTACGCCTACGTGGTGGCGGCCGCTGCTGCCGGGCTGGGCGTCTTGTTTCCGGTGACTCTGATCGCACGCCAGGACATGGACGGTTGGTACTGGGCGGCGCTGATCTGTGTGGTGCTGGCAGTCAGCGCTGGCGCCGCGCTCTATTTTGGCCGTCGCTGGGCGCCTCGGCTCGATGAATTGGAAAACTACTATCACGGCCGCGACCTCGCTGCCGAACTACAATCTAGTCGCTTCCGCCCCAGGAAGCTGATTGCGCTCGGCGTCGCCGGCCTGGTGGTTGGGACGTGGCTGGGGATGCGCTCCACGCTATTCCTGTATGGCAACGATCTGCACTGGCTTATCTGGACGCCGCTCTTGGCTGTGCTTGGCGGGCTGCTCTTTGGCGCGGTGGGTGCGCCCAGTCCCGTTTTGTCTACGTCGCCGGCGCTTGCGCGGCTTTGGCGTGGCGCCACGCTGGATGACAGCCAGAGTTTTCTTGTCGTGCGCACAACCGGCCTAATGCTGATCGGCGCGTGGTTTGGTGTGGTCATCTCAGCCGGAGATTCCAGGGTCGCGGCAATCTGGTGGGGGGCGCTAGTTGGGATGCTGCTCGCCACTGAGACGCATCGCTTCCTGGCGCTGCGCGTGCGTTGGCTGCTGGTGCCGGTGCGGATGGCGCTGGTCGTGGGGCTGGGCGTCTATTTCGCAATAGGCTTTCTGAGCCAACTGCGCGATTTACCCGCAATGACCACTGTGATCACGGGCTACGGGCGGCTCACCCTAGGCTTTCCTGGCATCGATGGCCTGCTCTGGCTGGCGCTGCTGACCCTTGCCGGCTGGCTCGGTGCGCTGGGTGGGTTGTGGGTGATGGACAACGGTGGGCTGCCACGCACGCAAGCCTGGCGCTTGCTCCTCGGGATGACAGTGGCGCTCATGGTCAGCGCGGCGCCGCTCTACCTGCTGCTGGGGTTGCTTTTCGGCATCTTCATACCCGGTGCGATCGGCGACTGGGTGGTCTTCCTGGTGACGGCAGGCATCATCGGCTTTGTGGGGTGGGCCTTGCTGGTGCAGCGCGCCCAGGTCGAATCGGTGACGCAGCGCGCGCAAGGATTGCTGTCCCAGGGCGTCAACCAGTCTAAGGCGCTGACGAGGAACGCCCAGGGCCGACTGCAGCAGCAGGGGGCGCTCGGCTCACCGATGCAGACGCCGGGTTGGTTCAAGACGATCGGTGTACGCGCACGCGGTTGGCTGGCGCGTATCAAGGTACCAGCGTGGCTGACGCGCCCATTCAGCGCCCTTTCGCTGCCGTCGCTGGCCGAACTAGAGAACAGTCTTTCCTTGACGCTGGCCGCCGCCGCTGCCGTGGTTGTCTTGATTCTGATCGAACTGGTCGTGCGGCTGATGCTGGGCGCGATGGTGGGGCTGGGCATCATCTTTGTCGTGCTTTTCCTGGCAGCAGCGTTGCTGGTTGGGCTACGCACCGCTGTGATTTATCTGCGCAGTCGCAATCCATAGAAAGAGGTGGTTCATGACCGATTCGTTTGTGCTTTCCACCACACTGAACACGGCGCTGCTGCCCGGTGACCATGCACCGCGCCTGCTCTATGTGCTGTTGGAGATTACGCCCAACACCCAGGCGCCGCTGCGTCGCACACCTGTGAACCTGGCTTTGGTGGTGGACGCAAGTGAATCGATGCTCATTCCCTCGCTCGACGACGAGTTGGTGGAGGAGCTGGATCGGCGCGGGCTGCTGGTTGAAACTATCGCAGACGGCGTACCGGTCTTCCGCGTGCTGGATATGCCGGACGATCTGGCGGCGCGCGCCGAGCCGATCTGTACCATGGATTTCGTGCAGCAAGCGCTGCGCCTGTTGGTCGAGCGGCTGGGGGCCGATGACCGCGTTGCGTTGGTGGCTTTTGCCGCCCGCGCCAAGACGCTGGTCTCCAACCGCAGCGGCGCCGACCGACGCAAGATGTTGGATGTATTGGAGACACTGGCCGATGGGCGGCTGGGCGACGATACGCTGCTCACGGCGGGCTTGCAGGCAGCGCTGAGCGAGGCACAGCGTGGACAAGGCGACGACCGCCAGACGCGGCTGCTGCTCCTGACCGATGGCTTTGTGGCCGACGAGGAGCGCGCCAAAGGCGTCGCTGCACAGGTGGCGTCCAGCGGCTTCCCGCTCAGCACGGTTGGCCTCGGGATGACCTTCAATGAAGGATTTCTGATCGACCTGGCCGAAATGAGCGGCGGCAACGCTCATCTCGTCTTTCGCCCCGCCGAGATTCCCGGCATCTTTGCCGCCGAACTCGAATCAGCGCAGCGCATCGTCGCCCGCGCCGTGGATATGCGCATCGGGCTGACGCCTGGCGTGGAGATTCGTCGCGTCCACCGCATCCACCCGGTGATCAGCGAGCTGCCGTTGAGCGGGCTTCAGGATCGCAGCTTAACGCTCAGCCTCGGCGCATTGGAGCGCGAGCAGCCGCTGGCCGTGCTGGTGGAGCTGCTCTGCCCGCCGCGCCCGCCCGGTGCCTATCGGCTGGCGCAGGTGGTGGTCACGGGAGATGCGCCAGGCAGCCCGCCCGTCCGCACTATGCAGCGCACCGACATCCTGGTGCAGGTGGCGCCGCCTGGCCAGCCTTTGCCCGTGCCTGATGTACGTGTAATGAAACTGGTCGAGACCGTGAACACTTTCAAGCTGCAGACGCGCGCGTTGGCCGATGCCGCCGCAGGAGATATCGCCGGCGCCACGCGTAAGCTCCAGACTGCCGCCACCCGTCTGCTGGCCGATGGGGAGTTCGAGCTGGCTGCCGCCGTGCAGAGCGAGATCACCAACCTGGAGCAGCAAGGTGAACTGTCAGCGGCTGGCGCCAAGAAGCTGCGCTATGACACACGCAAGCTGACACAGAAGTTGGCATGACGGACGAAGGGCTGTCAGGACGTAGATGCGGCTCGCAACCACACGGTCTGGGTTGGAAATGAACTGTGCGCTTGAGAATCGCACCTACTCTCTGAGATATGCAATATGGAAACCACACCTACGCTTGCCGGGTCATATTACAAACGTGCATTACTCGATGCATGGCGAAGGAGCAGCAACGATGGCCGATGAACAGCAGGTCTGTCCGAATTGCGGCAATTTCAACCGGGCCGGAGCACGCTTTTGCAGCAAATGCGGGCATGTCTTCAAGCCTCTGGCGGTGGCGGCAGTGCCGGCGGCGCCCGCAAAAGCTCCGACCCCTCCACCCAAAACAAGCGCCACACCGGCGCCCGCGCCAGGCACGATCCTTTGCCCCTCCTGTGGCAGGGAGGTGAGCAGCGACACGCGCTTCTGTCGGCACTGTGGAAACCCGCTTGGCACAGCGCAACCTGTCACTTCGCCGACTGCCACGGATTCGCCTGCGCCAGGCGCGACGCGTCAAGCTGCGCCTGTAGCCTCTTCCTCCGCGACGCCGAACATGCAAGCCGCGGCAGACGACGATGACGTGACACGGCCGCTTAGTGTCAAGAGAGTGCCGTCCCAGCCCGTAACCCCAGCAGGGGCCACCGCACACTCAGCGCCGGGCGTGGAGCGCGGTGCACCGGCCTGGCTGTGGGCGCTGGTGGGGCTGCTGATCGGCATCCTGCTCGGGGCGGGGATTGTGTTGGCGGCGCCAGGCTTCGTCGGGCTGGCGCGCATCGACGCGCCCGGTGCTGCAACGCCTGCCGTCACGCCGCCAACCACGGATGCAGCGACGCCGCTCGATCTGCCGACGGCCACCGCCGAGGTTGTCGCAACGGCGACACCAGAACCGTCACCCGCAGCGGCGGCCACCGCAACCACTACACCTGCGGCAGTGGCAACTAACGCTGCACCGCCAGATGATGCCGCAGCATCGTCAACGACTGCGGCTGATCCTGCGACTGCTGTATCGCCCGGCGAAGCCGAAGCATTGCCAGCCGAAGTGACAGAGGCGGCTACAGCGCCTGCCAACGCCGCAGCACCAGAAGATTTGTTCACCAGTACGCCGTTGGCGCCATGAACCGAATGGCGTGAGGGCGCCAGCTGCGGACGACCCATGACCGTTATCTGCTACAACTGCCGTGATCGAAACAGCGATCAAGCGCGTTTTTGCAAGCTCTGCCGCACTCAATTGCGTTGCGTCCAGTGCGATACGCTGCTGAAGCCGACCATGCGCTTCTGCCCAAAGTGTGGGACGACGCTCAACGTCGCGTCGCCCACCAATCCGACGCCAGTTGGTCAGACCTTTGTCCGCGCAATGGCCCCTGGCGACTGTTTGCAGAATCGGTACACGATCCTTCGCCCGCTGGGTAAGGGAGGCATGGGCGCCGTCTATCTCGTTGAGGATGCGCGTATCGCCAGGCGGCAATTGGCGCTAAAGGAAATGAGCGAGCAAGGCATCGACCCGGCTGAAGCCAAGACTGCGTTGGAGGCCTTCAAGCGCGAGGCGCAACTACTGGCGCAGCTCGATCACGCCAACCTGCCCAAAGTGATCGACTCATTCAGTGAACGCAACCGCCATTACTTGGTGATGGAATATGTGCCCGGCAAGACGCTGGAGAAGCGGCTGGCGGAAGCAGGTGGGGCGCTGCCCGAACGCGAAGTATACGGTTATGCCGTACAACTGTGCGACGTGCTCGACTACCTGCACCGTCAGCAGCCGCCGATCATCTTTCGCGATCTGAAACCGGCCAACATCATGCTCAAGCCGGATGGACGCGTCAAGCTGATCGACTTCGGCATTGCACGCCATTTCAAGCCAGGACAGAGCAACGACACACAGGCGATGGGCACGCCCGGTTACGCCGCGCCGGAACAGTACGGCAAGGGTCAGAGCGACGCCCGTACCGACATTTACGCGCTGGGTGCCACGCTGCATCATGCCATCACCGGGCGCGACCCTGGCCAGGAGCCGTTCAACTTTCCGGCGGTACGGGCGCTCAACCGCACAGCGTCGGCGCCGTTCGAGGCAGCGATCATGAAGGCAGTGAAGATCGATCGTGGCCAACGCTGGACCTCGATAGCCGCGCTGCGCGCAGGGCTGGATACAAATGTGCTCACGCCGCCGCCTGTTGTTGTGACCGCGCCGCCCATCTCGCCAGTGATCCCGCCACCCAAGCCGGCGCCTGGACCGCAGACGCCATCGACTACGCAAGCCGCAACCTTCAAGCGCGCCTCATTCTGGCAATTCATGCTCCTGACCGTGGGGATAGGTGCGTGGCTGGCGTCGCCGCTGACACCGTTGACGCTTGTCAAAACGGTGGTTGGGGCGTTTGGAGTGTGGTTCGTCTCCGGAGCGATCGGCCTGCTGCTGTCGTTGCTCTTTGTCTATCTCTTGACGCATCAACCGTTGAGCACCGTAGTCGTGGTGATCGTGCTGATTGTCATCTCGTCGCTGATTCCCTCTGCGTATTTCGGTGCGCTTGACTTTTCGGCCTCCGGCCCACTCTTTCTTGTGGCTGGCGCGTTGGAGTTCATGCTGTTGCTGAGCGGGTGGCGCACGCGTAGCTGGCTTGGGCTGTCGGTCATTGCGTTGATCGTTATCGCCCTTTCGTCGATGTTGGGTCTATTTTTCTTGTTCGACCTGACATCCATCGTGCAGTCAGGGATTGTAACGCTTGTCGGGGTGGCGGCCATCCTGTTGATCAGCAGCCTGGTCAACCGCATCACCGGCGTTGGTCGTTAAGCTCAAGTGGAGAGAACTATCATGCAACTGGATCGCTTTCGCATTGCCCGCAATGCCATCTTCGGCGCCATTGGCGGGCTGGCCGGCTGGGCGGTGATCACGTTGACGCTGCGTTTCGAGACGACAAGCACGCCGCTGCTGCTGCTCAAGGACGCGCTGCTGGGCGCACTCGTCGGGCTGTGCATCGGTCTGGCGATCGGCGCCGCCGACCAGAGCGCCGACGGCTGGGCGCGGCGCAAGCTCCCGCGCATCGGGCTGAGCGGGCTGATCGGACTCGGCGCCGGACTGGCGGGGCTCGTAATCGGCGAGGTGATCTTTCTTTGGGCAGGCGGCGGGGTCTGGCCACGCGCGGTCGGTTGGGCGATCTTCGGGCTGCTGCTCGGTGTCGGGCAATGGCCGGTGACGGGGCTGAAGAACAAGGGCGTCTATGCAGGCCTGGGTGGATTGCTAGGCGGTCTGATCGGTGGCGCTACCTATGAGCGGCTCAGCCTGACGCTGCTCGGCCTCGGCGCCGGGCGCGAGATTGCGCTCACCGTCGGCGGCGCGGTAGGGCTGGTGATCCTCGGCGCGTGCATCGGCCTCTTCATCGGGCTGGTGGAAACGATCCTGCGTCGCGCCTGGCTGCGTTTCATCTACGGCCCGCTCGAAGGCAAGACCTTTACGCTCGACAACAGCCGCCCCGTCATCACGTTGGGGCGCAGCGAGGCCTGTGACATCATGCTGCGTCACGACCCGGAGGCCGGCGCCGTGCACGCCGCGATTGCGACCACGGGCGGCGCCTTCACGCTGACGCCGCGCGAGGGGCCGGTGGCGCTGCGCACTGTGGGCGGCGCACAGTCGGTGACGACGCGCATCCTCCAGCCCGGCGACACGATTCAGCTCGGACGATCGCGCTTTGTCTTCGAGACCGGCGCCGAGCGCGAAGGAGAAGCTCAATGAAACAGATGGCGCTGCGCACGACCTTATTGACGGGATTGGGCATCTTCGCCGTGCTGTGGACGTTGCTGATGGGCATCGGCGTGAGTGGAGTTTCACCGGCAGCAGGCGGTGCGCGCAAGGACGCCGCCCAGTTCGGCACTGGCGCGCATATCATGTACGTGGACGAGAGCAACTTCCCGGAGGTGACCGTCTACCTCGCGGTCAACGACGACGCCGGGCAGCCGATCCTGGGGCTGGAGCAAGCCGACTTTACGCTGCGCGAAGATGGCAAGCCTGTTGACATTACCGCGTTTGTCGGCGCGGGCGGCGGTGCAACCAGCACTGTACTTGTCATCGATCAGAGCGGCAGTATGGGCGACGATGACAAGATGAGCGGGGCGATCCGCGCCGCGCAGGGCTACATGGATTTCCTGAATGTCGGGCGCGACCGGCTGGGCATCATCGTCTTTAGCGACTGGAGCTTGCCATTAGCGCCGCTCGACGTTGTGACCGACAGCGGGCGGGCCGTGCTGCGTGGGCTGTTGGGTGCGCTCTTTCCGCTGGCCGGCACTGAGTTCTACGCCGCCACCATCGAAGGCGTAAAACAACTCGAAGGCGTCAGCGGGCGGCGGGTTGTGCTTGCATTGACTGACGGTCGCGACAACAGTGGTCAAGCTCGACTGCAACAAGCAATTGACGCCGCGCTCGCCGCCAACACGCCGATCTATGTCGTTGGGCTGGGTAGCGATGTAGATCGCGACGGCCTGCAGCGGCTGGCGACGGCAACCAACGGCCAGGTCTATTTCTCGCCCAACGCGGCGGAACTGGAGCAACTGTACGCCGCGATTGCCAGTAACCTGCGTAACGAATACGCGCTGACCTATCACTCGCTGACGCCCAACCTGGATGGCACACGCCGCGATCTGGCTGTTGACATTGGCGCTGCCGGCGGCAATATCAGTGCCAGCGGCGGCTATGCCGTTGGTGGGATTCTGGCTCCCTCGCTGAGTCTAGCTGTCTTTCTGCCGACGCTGCTTGTCTTGCTGGCCGTGCTCATCGGGCTGATCTTCGTCCCCGGCGTGACGCGCCCGCGCATCCGCCGCCAGCGTACAGGCGAGCTGGCCGAAACGCCGCACCAGACTGCTGAAACTGATTTCACGCCAGCTCAGGAGGCTCCGCCGGTCATCATTGCCCCGCCGCGGGATGAGCCGCCGCCGGCGCCACTGACCTGTGTTGTGACGATGCCGCTGGCCGCAGAGTCTACGACGCTGGGCAGCGCGCCGCACAACACATGGGTGATCAACGGCGTGGGCGTTGCGGCACAGCAGGCGCGCATCACGCTGAGCAACAATCGCTACGTCGTCGCCGACCTGACCGGGTTGAGCGCCACACAGGTGAGTTACAATGGCAGCCCAGAGCAGTTGCGCCCGATCCAGCAGAACGCGCTGCGTGATGGCTCGCGCATTGTCATGGGGGATCTAGCACTCACCTTTCGCCAGACACCGGTGGGCGCCGCGTTGGAACGCCGCCTGCCGCTGACGGCGTCTGGTCTGTGCATCGGCGCCGCACTGGACGCCGATGTTTCCGTTTCCAGCCCACAACCGTTGGCAATCCGTATTCGCCACGACGGCCGCCACTGGCTGGTCGAGTGCGAGGCGGGTCAATGTCAGGTTAGCTACAGCGGCGACCCTGCCCAACTGCGCCCGGTGACGCAGCGCAACGCCCTTCAGCCTGCTTCACTGGTGCAGGTTGGCGCGTTGACGCTGCGGATCGAAGCTGCGTGATATGAGAGGAGTCAGCGTGTCATCTGTGTGTCCGAAGTGTCGGGCGGCCAATCGTGGCGGTGCGCGCTTTTGCGCCCGTTGTGGCGCTGCCTTGACGCCGCCCGGTCAGATGGCCGCCGCGCCCGGCGCCGGCGCGCTGGCGTCCACCACCAAAATCTGTCCGCGCTGTCACACGCCGACGCCCATTGCCACCCACCGTTGCTCCCATTGTGGCTACACCTTCGCGACATCGGTTTCGCTGCGCACCTACTGGCTGACGCGGTTGGCGATCCTGGGCGGCGCATTGGTCGTAGTGTTGCTGGCGGTGATCGTCGTGCGCGGCTGGCTGGCATCCTCCACACCTGGCGACCTGGCGACACCGCTCAACGCCGACGCTGCGCTGCAGCGGGCGATTCAGGCGACGGTGCAGGTGCTCACGCCGCAAGATGACGACAGCGATGTGCTCAGCACCGGCTCCGGCACGGTAGTCAACGGCGAAAGAGGCTTCATCCTGACCAACTTCCACGTCGTCGGCGACCCGGACACCGGCCACTATGCCAACGCCAGCCGCACGGCCTGGATCGCGCTCTCGCCCAACGGCTCGCTTCAGCCGCCGGAAGTGCGCTATCGCGCCGAAGTCGTGGACGCCGACCCTGCGCTCGATCTGGCGCTACTGCGTATCGTGGCCGACGCCGACGGCAACCGCACCTCAGATAATCTGAACCTGGTTGCAATCACAGTGGGCGATTCGGCGACGGTGCAGATCGGAGACCCCGTCACTGTGCTTGGCTATCCAGGACTGGGCGGCGACACGATCACCCTGACACGCGGCACGGTGTCTGGCTTTGTGGAAGGCTGGATCAAGACCGACGCCGAAACCAATCCCGGCAACAGCGGCGGCGCCGCCATCAACACAGCGGGTGAGCTGGTCGGTGTACCCTCCGCCGGGTATTTAGAAAGTAGCGAAGTGGATTCGCGGCTGCCGGGTAAGTTGGGCTTGATTCGCCCTGTAAATGCGGCGCAAGCGCTGTTAAGAGAGGCAAGGTGATTCAGAGTGACCGATTCAGGTTTTCCGATTGATACATTGCCCTTTGACGACGTAGAACTTCGGCGGCGTATCGAGGCGGAGTTAGCTCGCCACGGGTGGCAACTGGCTTCTGAGCCGGTTTTGGTTGGCCCCGACGACACGTTTGGCTCACGCGTGAAACGTCGGCTGTTCGACTGGTGTAACGGGCAGCGGCGCCTGCCGGACGAAGTGCTGGTGCGGCAGGCAACTGTGCACGAATACTGCTATCTCTTGCACGCTGCTGTTGGCGGCAATGACGGCCGGCTGCAGAGCAGGGCTTTGGACGAAACCATCGCCTATGGCTGGCCGCTGGCGCTCAAGCACTTCCAGGATCGAGAGATGGCGGAAAGCACCATCCTGCGTGCAGTCCACAAGACATGGCTCACCATTGAGCGGTGTCTGCCAGGCTCCTATCTGGCCTATTTTGCAAAGATCCTGCTAAACGAGATTAATCAGGAACGGCGACGACGGAAGCCGATTGGCGATCATGAGACAACGGAGGCAGAGCTGCTGGATTGTCAAGCCGATGAATCCGATTCTCCGCTCCTGTCTGTTGCCGATCCGTCAGCACAGATGGCTTATGATCAGGTGCTGAAGCGGGAATCCCTGGACGGTCTGCTGAAAGTGTTGAGCGACTGTTTGAAAAATGTCCGGCAGGAGCATATCATTCTGCTGCACTTCTTTGCCGAATTCAACCCAAGCGAAATTGCCGGACAGTTACGAATCAAGGTGAATCAGTACCATGTGGAAAAAAGCCGGGCGCTAAGTAAAATCAGGAAGTGTTGCCTGGAAGACGTAGCCCGTGAACTGCAGATGGCGCCCAGCTTCTAAACTGTACACCAGGAATCCATGTCATGTCTGAACCGATTGAGTCATCGAATTCTGCGCGATCAACTGGCCAGGCAGCGCGCCAGTCGGGCGTAGTGCGCCTGATTAACGCGCTGAATGCTGCTCCAGCGGATCGCCGTACCTGTAATCGCATACGCGCCGCCTTTCCGGCAATGGCCGAAGCCGAGCTGCGCGGCGAACGCATGGTACAGCTTTTTCCGACCGAGACGGCGCACCTGGACGCCTGTGAGGCGTGCGCGCTGGAATACGGCGAACTTGTCGACGCACTGCTCGAGTTAGAGGCTGCCACCGGTGCATCACCGGACGCACCCGTGCCGACAGTACCTGCCCACATGCTCACGGCACTGCGCATCCGGCGCTGGGTCACGACAACGGCGCAGCAGGTGCTGCAAAAAACGTTGCATAGTTACGGCGATGTGGAGGCACAGCTTGCATCCTGGCTGGAAGATCTGACGGCTGCATCGTCAGGTGCGATCCAACCGCCGCAACCGCAAATGGCGCTGGCTTACGGCGGAGCGAACACGGAAATGGCGCTGATCCAGGTGACCTGGTTTGCGGCGCAGGCGTTGGCGGAGCAGTACACCGTCGATGAGTTGCGCGCCATGCAAGCGCGCAGTGCGCTGGCTGTACCGGTGCGCCAGGCGGCAGAGCAGGTCGCCAAACACTTGCCCAAACGCCAGCGCACCGCCTTCATCGATACTTTTGTCGCCCAGGCGCTCACCGACCCTTCAGCCGTGATCGAGTTGGGGCGCGCGCAGTAACGCCGCGTGCGCGTGACCGATGCCGAAACTCAACCTCTTTACTCTACCCAGTCAAACGACGATCCTCTTTGCCGGCATCTTCCTGGTAATCGGCGTTCCGCTGCTGGCCGGCTTTACGCTGCGCTTCCAGGTGCTATTGCCGCTGCTGCCGGTCGTCGTGCTGATCTTGACCGTGTGGGACTTTCTGGTCGAGCCGGATCGCCTGCTTGCCTGGTGGCGCGCCGCGCCGCTGCCTGCTGACGGCGGCTGGCTGGTGGAGCGCGTGGCCGAATTGTCGCATCGCGTTGCCGCTCCTCCGCCCCTGTTACGAGTGACCACCGCCGGCCGAGAGCCATTTGTTATCGGCACCTGGCGACGGCGCTGGCTGGTCATCCCTGCCTGGTTTTTCGAGAAATGGCCCGACGGTCCGCGTGATACGGAAGAGGACGATGATCTGGATGTCGTGCTGCTGCACGAACTGGCCCATTTCGCCAATCACGATACGTGGCTGACGGCGCTGGCACGCAGCCTGCTGAAGATGACGGCGGCGGTCACTGTGGTCTATTGGTTCATGTGGGCGTGGCAGCCAATCCTGTACGCCATTGGCATTGCGCACCTGCCAATACTGCGCGAAATCTACGCCCCGCTGTTGGCGCTTTTCCCGCCCAACGTACAAGCGTTCATGATGGCGCCGCCGCCGATGACGCCCGCCCGCGCCATGACGTATTGGCTCGAACTGGCAATGGCGCTGGCGCCGCTGCTGATCGGTGCATTGTTTCTGTGGCGGCGCGATTGGAACTTGCTGCTGCGCGTCCGCGAAGTGTATGCCGATGCGCGCGTTGCGACGTGGCTGTGCGATGCGCGTTCTCTGGAAAACGCGCTGAATCGCTTTCGTGCGCCTGCGTTGGCGCCGGTGCAGGCACGGTTTGATCTGCGGTTTTGGCGGCGCTGGTCATCAGCGGCGGAAACGACGCCCTTGAGATGGGCGCTCGACCTGCCGCTGCACGGTCGTTGGGCGCTGACACCACAGCCGGAGGTGGAGACGCGGCGCAGCGTACTGCGTGAGCCAGAAACGGTCTATGGCACGAGCCGGCAGATCGGTGTGCGCGGCGGTGTGATCGTGATGCTGTTCTACATCGTCCAGGCGTCGTTGCTGGCGCCGGGTCAGGTCGGAATCGGGCTGGAACTGGCGATTGGGGCGGGCTTTGTCGTGCTGGCACTGGGGCTGACGCCGCTGATGCTGGTGCGGCTGCCCGATGCGCGGGCGATCCGGCGCGAGATTATGACGGCGACCATTTGGTTTGTGCTAGTGATGCTGGCTGTACTGGCGCCGCTGCTGCTGCTGGCGCTGGTGGCTGTGCTGATGTGGCCACAGGGGATCGACATTGTGCTCTACGCGATTGCCGGCGCGTCGCCTGCTGCGTTTGCACCGGTGCTCGATGACCCGGCCGGCTATATCGTGCAGGCGGTGGCCGGCGCGTTTGTCGCCTTTGTGATTGCCGCGCCGGTGGTGCTGTGGCTGACGTTGTGGCTGGACATGCGTCTCAAGCAGCGCATTCTGACCTGGTACGGTGCGCCGTGGCTGGCGCGTCGTAGCGCCCTGATTTTCAGCGCAGTGACGCTGGTGCTGGGCGTGGCGCTCTGGCTAGGCGTGCTGCCGCTGGTCAGCGTGCTGGCGTTTCCGCTGATTTTGGGGATCGAGACAGGTACGCTTGTCAAGCTGGCGATGACAGGAATCATGCTACTGGCGGCGGGGGCAATCTTCTGGCGCAGCGACCGGCGCTGGCATGGACGCTGCCCGGCGTGCAGCGGTGGCGTCGCCGCGCCGCTGCACCTGGACACAGGTTGTCCGCATTGTCATGCCGCACTGGCGCCGTGGCTGCTGGCGCGGTATTGACCCGGTATATCGTCGAATCGTAGGTCTGCCTGTAGCGGTGTTGGATGATGATCGCAGAACAGATTGGTTTACACAACCGCGTTTTGAGCCTCGCCCTCCCCGATTGCTTCCCGAATCAGCAGCCACACGAACATCACCACAAAAAAGAGTGGCCCCAGCATGCAACTTGTCAGCATCAACCAAAAGGGCGTCAACATCGCCATACCCGCCAACGGGTGAACGGGCGGCGGGGCGGTCAAGTCTGTAGGCGGTGGGCCGAACTGCATCAGCAGCAGCGTGCTGACCGGCAGCAGCGCCATGCCGAGCAGAATCACTGCGGCGGCCGCACGGCGGCGCCAGAGCAGCAGCGCCAGCGTTGCTGGCAGCATCAGCCACGCAGTCAATTGCAGCAACATCGCTACATCCAGCCAGGGCGATGGCGTGTACAGGACAGGGATGCGTAGCATCGCTAGCGGCAGCATCGCGCCCGCCGACAAGGCGATTACGGCGCGCCATTGGCCAAACACTGGCGGCCACCCCAAAGGCAACAGCGCCGCCGTCAGCAGATAGGCCAACACGATCAACAGGTGCGCTGGTCCCCATAATAGAAGCGCACCCAATCCCGCCCATACGATCAATGTCATCGCCCGCAAACCAGCGCATTGCCGGTTCGAAGGATGCAATTTCGGGAACACATATTTTCTCCTTATATGAAAGAAGGGCGTTGCCATCGGCATTATACAGCATGAGGAGGGATGTATGCCCAGTCACGAAATCACCGACGCCGCCGAACACGGCGCGCGACAGGCTGCCGAACAACAGCGCCAACGCATCGAGCAGCGCGCCGCCAACGCGCAGGATGTCACGAAGCCTGGCGACCGGCAGGTGCAGGCGACGGATCAAGCCGACCCGCGCATCGTCGAGCAGTTCACCGACAAAGCCGGACGCCAGATGAGCGTGCGTCGGACGTCAGAATACGACAATGATAGCGGCGGCGGCAGTAACGGTTCACGCTTCTATGAATTGCTATATGAAGGCAACCAAGCAGGACGCATGAGCCTGTCGATGGAGCGGTCGCGAGAGTATCAATTACTGGGCGATGGGTCGCCAGACGCCTATGAACGCGTCAAACTGGTGGACATCCATGTCAACCCGGCGTATCGCAACGCTGGCTCATCCGAACATCTGCTTGGTCACGCCGAAAATGAAGCCATGCGCCACCACGCCCGTGAAATTTATGGCGCCGTCACAGAACAGGATGCTGCGAGTTACTGGCGTCACATGTCCAAAGACGGCTGGCAGTTACGGAATACGCCCGGCGAAGGTACAACCGTTCACAAATCAATGTCGCACTGAGTGCACGAAAGGACTCTATCATGCAGGTCATTCAACCGCCCAAAAACTCAGGGCTGGCTGCCATTTTGAGCTTTCTACTCCCTGGTTTGGGGCAGATGTACAACGGAGAAGTCGGCAAAGGCGTCATGATTATTATTGTTCAAGTCGTGAATGTTGCGCTGATGGCGATCATCATTGGTTTCATCACTGCCCCGATTGTCATGATCTGGGCAATCTACGACGCGTACAAAACTGCAGAACGGATTAACCAGCAGTACATGCAGCAATTCGCCAACGCAAGTTATCAGCCGGTGGCGCCCGCGCCGATGGCATATCCGCAGCTCGGCCAAACCGTGGCCATGCCTGGTACACCGCCATCGCAGCCGCTGGCCGGCGTGCCTGCTGGGATGAAGAAATGTCCCAAGTGCGCCGAAGCAGTCCAGGCGGAGGCGCAGGTCTGTCGGTACTGTGGTCATGAATTTGTGACAGCGGAACTGTAAGCCGCTTGGAGGAGCGGTTCCACTATGAGCGCACAGTGCCCGCAGTGCGGCGCTACCAACCAGCCGAGCGCACGGTTCTGCAATCAGTGTTCCACCGCGCTGACGCAGTCGTGTCCGTCGTGCCGACAGAGCCATCCGATCACGGCCAGGTTCTGCAATAGTTGCGGCGCGTCGTTGACCGGTCTGCTCTCCCCCGCAGGCGCGTCACAGGGAGCACAGATGACCGGGCTTTTGACGCCCAACGCCCAGATCGGCGGGCGCTATCTGGTGGTGCGTAGACTGGGCCAGGGCGGCATGGGCGCCGTCTATCTCGTCAGCGATCAACGGTTGGCAGGCAAGCAGTATGCGCTCAAGGAGATGTCCGACCAGGCGATTGCCGACCCGGTGGAGCGGCAGGCGGCATTGGAGGCGTTCCAGCAAGAGGCGGCCATGCTTGCGGCGCTGAATCACGCCAACCTGCCCCAAGTGACCGATTACTTCACAGATGGTGGCAATCAATACCTGGTGATGGAGTTCGTGCAGGGACAGACGCTTGAGAAGAAGTTGGAAGTGACGCGCGGCCCATTGCCGGAACCGATCGTGCGCCGTTATGCCGAGCAGTTGTGCGACGTACTTGTCTATTTGCACGGCCAGCACCCGCCGATCATCTTTCGCGACCTCAAACCAGCCAACATCATGGTGCTGCCCGGTGACAAGCAGATCAAGTTGATCGACTTCGGCATCGCGCGCCACTTCAAACCGGGCAAGCGCAAGGATACGCAGGCGATGGGCACGCCCGGCTATGCTGCGCCGGAGCAATACGGCAAAGGGCAGAGCGACGCGCGCACGGATATCTACGCGTTCGGCGCCACGCTACATCACGCCATTACCGGGCGCGACCCCAGCACGGAGCCGTTCAAGTTCCCATCCGTGCGCAGCTACAATTCGATAGCCTCCGCCTCCTTTGAGCAAATCGTGGGGCGTGCTGTGATGCTCGACCCTGGCGACCGCTGGCAGAGCGCCCGCGATCTGCAGAACGCCCTCTTCGGGCAGTCGCCCGGCGCTGCCCCCACGCTGGTCACTTCGCTCCCGGCGACGATGCCGGTCTATGCCCCGCGTGTCGCAACGCAGGCGGCGCTTCCCCCCGCGCAGTTGCCGGCACCTTCTGCTCCGCCGGTTCGCCAACCGCCACCGCTCATGATTCCGGCTCCATACGCGCCTCAGTTTATGAGCATGCCACCCGGATTGGTTGGCAGCACCTTTGCCAGCTATGGCAAACGCGTCGGCGCGTTTGTGATCGACACCGTGCTCTGCTACGTGCTGATCATGATCCTGGTTGGGATCGCCGCTGCATTTGTGGCCGGCGGCAGCTCGTATGGCGGCGGCACCTTTTTGCTGGCGGCGCTGGCGGCAAGCTGGCTTTACTTCCTGTGGCCGACCGCGCGCAGCGGGCAGACGCTGGGCAAAAAGATGGTCAAGATCAAGGTCGTCGATGAGAACGGCTACGCGCCCGGTTGGGGCAGGAGTTTCATGCGCTACGTCATCGGCTTCGGGCTGGAGAACCTGCTGATGTACATCATGATCGGGCTGCTCGGCTGGCTGTGGCCGCTGTGGGATGCCAACAAACAGGCGTGGCACGACAAGATCGGCGG
>ERZ795053.1276-NODE-1276-length-32180-cov-12.417525_pt1 | contig 32180 bp, 24 predicted proteins | sample MGYA00375137_ERZ795053 | MGnify/ENA primary metagenome ERZ795053 (study PRJEB30182, sample SAMN05720284) | activated sludge metagenome | isolation source: Anaerobic digester | place: Hong Kong | collected 2014-12-17 ...
AAATTGTATTAACTTCAACGTTTCGGAACGTTTATCCAAATATATAGGAATAGAATCTTCGGGAAAGTAAATTTCCTCAAGCCGTTTAGCAATGCCAATTATTTTAACTTTATCGGTAATCTGCAACTCTTTCAATATTTCATAAGCAGCACTCAATTGGCCTTTGCCTCCATCAACAATTATGAGTTGCGGTAAATCAGCTTTTTCGCTTAAAATCCTTGAATATCTTCGTGAAACAATCTCCCGCATCGATTCGAAATCATCAGGGCCAACCACTGTTTTCACATTAAAGTGTCGGTAATCCTTTTTCGAAGGTTTTGCATTCTTAAAAACCACACACGAAGCTACAGGGTTTGTTCCCTGTAAATTAGAATTATCAAAGCATTCTATATGACAAGGAAGAACGTCTAAATGTAAATCCGCTTTAACTTGATTCAGAATGCGCTCGGAGGCCAATTGGGGATTTTTTAAATTCTCATTTTTAAGTATTTCACTAATGTAATTATCCAAATTCCTAATACTTAAATCGATAAAAGATTTTTTATCACCCTTTTGAGGAATACCAATTTTTGTTCCCTCCATCAAAAAGGCCGGTTTCACATTCGAAATAATTTCCCTCGAATTTGTTTTTAACCTACTGCGGATTTCTGCAATAGCCGTTGAAATAAGTTCGGGAATAGGCTCGTCGAGAGAATTTTTTATCCTAAGGTTGTAAGACTGGATAACCGTTCCCCTGTTTACTTTCAAAAAATTAACCGCAATAATGCCTAACCGATTTTTTATCGTATAAACTTCTAAGTCTTTTATTTTCGGGTTTACAATAGAACTTTTTGCCTGAAATTTATTTAGTATATCTAACTTGTCCTTTATTGCCTGAGCTTCTTCGAACTTGAAATTTTTAGCATAAACATTCATGTCATGGGTTAACTGCAATATAATATCGTACAAATTTCCCTTGAGAATGCTTTTTATTGACTCTACGCTGTTTAAGTAATCTTGCTCCGATTGCAAACCAATACAGGGAGCCAAACAATTTCCCATTTGATATTCCAAGCATGGCTTATATTTATTTGCCTTAATGTTGGACAACGATAAGTTCAATTTACAAGTTCGGATTTGATACAAATCTCGAATAAGCTCCATTAATGCATTAAGTAACCGTCCAGAAGTATATGGGCCAAAATACAAACTGCCATCCTCTATGTAATTTCGAGTAGAAAAAATCCTTGGAAATGGTTCATTTTTAATACATATCCAAGGATACGTTTTATCATCCTTAAGCAGAATGTTATACTTTGGCTGATGCTTTTTTATGAGCACATTCTCAAGTAGTAATGCATCGGATTCACTTTGAGTTATAATGTACTTAATACTTTTTACCGCCTTTACTAGAACCCTTAACTTATTATTATCGTAATGATTTCGATTAAAGTAAGAACTTACCCGTTTATGTAAGTTTTTTGCCTTACCTACGTAAATTAACTTCGAATTAACATCAAAAAACTGGTATATACCAGGAGAACCTGGAAGAAGTTTAACAATTTCATTAATTGAGGAAGGACCGTCAAGCATCTGAAACAACTATATTTTACTCACCAGCATAAATAGATGTTGGACTAAACTTGTCAACATCAAATAGAGAATCGGGAGTTATTTTCAAATGAGGAATTACTGATAAAGCCATAAATGCCAACGTCATAAAAGGAGCATCTAGTTTACACCCATTACGTTTAACTTCATTGTTGACCCGTTTATAATTTTTTGATGCCATTTCAACATTGTAAGTGGTCATAAGACCGAACAATGGCAACGGCATTCCTATTTCCTCATCTGCATTGCAATAGCAAATTCCGCCCTTATTTTTTATAATAAAATCGATAGCCTTTTGCATCAAATTATCGTCGCATCCCACACATATTATATGATGACTATCGTGTGCAACACTACATGCAATTGCACCATTTTTCAAGCCAAAACCCTTTATTAGCGCAACGCTACTTTTATTTTGAGTATATCTGCTTACAACGCATATTTTAAGTATATCTTCTTGTAAATTAGATGTTAAAAATTTATCACTTACATTATGAGTTAAACTTTCAGTTATCAGTTCATTCTCTATAACGCCTATTACTTTTAAATTTTGCTTACTAATTTCTTTAACCAACAGTTTAGAATCAAAACTTCTAGGAAATACATATTCGGGCAATGAAGTAATATCGAAAGTATATTTTTCATTCAAAACATTTACGCCTTTTATGTATGTTGCCAGAACATTGAAATCCTTCAAATTATCCACTAAAATAAAATCAGCAGGATCGCCAACTTGAAGCAATCCGACCGGCAGATTATAATGTTTAACGGGATTTACCGAAGCAACACGCAAAACATTAAAAATATCATGTCCTGCTTTTAACGCTTTTTTTACATGCAAATTTATATGCCCCGTTTCCAATACATCCGGATGGCAATCGTCCGTACAAAACATTGCCGCATCTGGATTAGAATCGATTAAAGAATGTAAAGCATTAAAATTTCTTGCGCCACTACCCTCTCTAATAAGAATTTTCATTCCCAAGGCAATTTTCTCCTCTGCTTCCTTCAACGTAAAACATTCGTGATCCGTTGATATGTTGGCGGAAACATATTTTTTTAAATCATCACCCGTTAAGCCAGGGGCATGACCGTCTATCGGTTTGCCTCTTTTATTTGCCTCTTTTATAAGTGCCATAACTTCAGGAACCCTGTTAATAACACCCGGAAAGTTCATCATTTCCCCTAAACCAACTACAGAGTCACCATCCAATAAACCACCAACTTTTTCCGCATCAAACCTTTCAAAACATTCATCGAATGGGGAAGCCGGAACACAGGATGGTATTGCAAAAAAAGTTTTTAAAGGAGATTTTTTAGCAAATGTCATCATTTCTTTTACGCCTTCTACTCCTGCAACATTAGCAACCTCATGAGGATCGGCAACAACGGCAACAGTACCATGCCTTACAGCAGCGACCCCAAACTCAACAGGAGAAAGCATTGAACTTTCAATATGCACATGAGAATCCACAAAACCTGGCAATATTAAAGGTCCAAAACATTCATCTTTTCTTTCAACATTTACTATAATACCATTTTCTATTAAAACATTAGCACCGTAATGCAATCCGCCAACAGGATCGCACAAAATTCCTGAAATTATTTTATTCTTTTTCATAATGTGTTGATTTTTCAAACTTTCATCATTTTTAATTAAACTTGTTCCACGTGGAACAAGTTTTTTAACAAAGCATAAAGTTCCACGTGGAACTTATCTCCCAAAATAAACTAATAAAACATTTATATCGCTCGGCGAAACTCCTGGGATTTTCTTCGCCTGTGAAATTGTTTTAGGTTTATGCCTTGTGAGTTTTTGTCGAGCTTCGGTGCTTATGGAGTTTAATAAATTAAAATCAAAATTGTCGGGGATTTTTACATAATCCAGACGTTCAATCTTATTAGCGTTCAATTTTTCCTTTTCAATATATCCCTTATACTTTATTCTAATTTCAACCTGATCTAGTATATCGTTAAAGTTTTGATCGGTATTAACATTTTTATAAATATTATATATGTTGTTTACCACAGTAAGTTTTACTTCTGGTCGAGAAATTATATCAACCAACTTTCTCTTTTGCTTAATTTCAGCAGAATTAATTTTACTTAAATACTGATTAATAGTATTAGGACTAACAGATCTTTCATAAATATCTTTTTCTATACTATCAATAATATCATATTTTTTTTCTATCTTTTTTATTAATTCTTCGGAAAGTAAACCGAACTGTCTAGCCAAGTCAACAAGCCTTTCATCTGTATTATCCTGTCGCAAAAGAATTCTAAATTCCGCTCTACTTGTAAACATTCTATAAGGCTCATCAACGCCCTTATTTATTAAGTCATCTATCAAAACGCCAATGTAAGCTTGATCTCTTGCCAATGTAAACTTCGTTTCAGAATTAATTGCATTTAAATGTGCATTAATTCCCGCAACAAGACCTTGTCCGGCAGCTTCCTCATATCCTGTAGTTCCATTTATTTGTCCGGCAAAAAACAAATTCTTTACTAACTTACTTTCCAGTGTATCGGTTAACTGCATAGGATCAAAATAATCGTATTCTATAGCATAACCAGGACGTAAAATATGTACATTTTTCATTCCTGGCAACAATTTTAATGCTTTGTACTGAATATCTAAAGGTAAAGATGATGAAAAACCATTTAAATACATTTCGTATGTACTTACCCCTTCCGGTTCTAAAAACAGCTGATGCGAATCCTTTTGTGCAAATGTATGAACCTTATCCTCTATACTCGGACAATAACGAGGGCCTACGCCTTTTATAACTCCCGTAAATAAAGGCGAAAACTTGAATCCCTTTTTCAATTCATTATGAACATCTACATTCGTATGCAAAATGTAGCATTTTCGTTCGGGCAATTTTGAATAGTAATTTGAATCAAAGGAAAATTTTCCACTTCTATCGGATTCCTGTTCAATTAACTCTGAAAAATTCACGGTTCTACCGTCAATACGAACAGGCGTACCTGTTTTCATTCTATTATGAATAAAGCCTAATTTTGCTACAGATGCAGTTAAACTATTTGCACCTAATTCTCCAATTCGGCCACCCAAAAAATTATTTGTTCCAATATGAATTTTTCCATTAAGAAATGTTCCGTTTGTCAACACTATTGTTTTGGCATTAAAGTCTGCTCCGGTTCGCGTTTTAACACCAATTATTTCATTCTTATTGCTATCAAAATTTATATCGGTAACCTCATCCTGCCACAAATAAAGATTTGGTAAAGATTCTAAATATTTACGCCATTCTATACTAAATAACATTCTATCGCATTGTGCACGAGGGCTCCACATAGCCGGTCCCTTAGAACTATTTAGCATTCTAAAATGAATTGTAGTTAAATCGGTAACTTTTGCAGAATAACCGCCTAAAACATCAATTTCCCGCAAAATTTGTCCTTTACCCACACCTCCCATTGCCGGATTACAACTCATCTGGGCTAACTTTGTCAAATCTATAGATATTAACAAAGTTTTTGAACCTAATTTAGCCGCTATGCCAGCTGCTTCACAACCAGCATGTCCTCCTCCAACAACAATTACATCAAATTCAAAATTCATCATAAAAAACTTTTAACCACCTATTTTCCTCTGCTCGCATTTTTTCACGTTCTTCATCGACCTTATCATCAAATCCTACCATATGAAGAATCCCGTGAATTATTACCCTTAATATTTCATCACTAAACTTTGTACCAAACTTTTTCGAATTGCTCTTAACAGTATCAACAGAAATCAAAATGTCTGCAAAAATATCATGTATTTCAGTATAATCGAAAGTAATTATATCGGTATAATAATCATGATTCAAAAATTTTTTATTTACTTCCAAAATATAAGTATCATTACAAAATAAATAGTTAACACTTTCGATATTGTATTTATAATTATGTGCAACTAAAAAAATCCAGCTTTTTACATCTCTGGATTTTTTCAAGCGGAATTTAATATTTTCGTCGTAACTGAAAGTTATTGCCATTATACTTTAAAATTTAATTCAACTTTAGATCCTTGCTCCGAAAATTTAATAGAATCCGATAAACGCTGCATTAAAAAAACACCTCTTCCCGATATATTTTCAATATTTTCCGGTGTTGTAGGATCTGGTAAATTTTCATAATCAAAACCGTTGCCCATATCCTTTATAACTATTTGTATTTTATCTTTTGTTGCTTCTATACTAAAAATTACATCTTTTTTTTCATCCAACTTATTTCCATGTACAATAGCATTGTTTACACCTTCAATAGCAGCAATTAAAATTTTACCGTATAAATCGGAATGCAACTTGATTTCATCTGAAATTTCATCTATTAACTTCTCTATTATATTTATGTTTTCAATTTTACTAGAAAACTCAATAGTTTTTTTCATTTTAATACAATTTTATCACCAAAATAATGCATAATAACCCTTATACAAAAGTATCTAAAAATTAGTATTATATACTATTAAAAAGTTTCTTTAGTTTCGTTTTAACAGATAATTTTAACTTATCATTAATAGTCTTTTAGCCAATCCTTCGGATTTTCGGGTGTTTTTTCGTTCCAAAGTTCAAAATGCAATATTTCCGTTTTCCCATCGCCCTCAAGTAATGTTCCTATATTTTGGCTTTCCGACACCGTTTCTCCCTGTTTTACTAATACCGAAGTTAAATTAGAGTAAACCGTTAAGTATTTGCCATGTCGTATAATCACGGCATAACCGCTATTAGGTATATTAAATACCTTTTTCACAACCCCTTCGTAAACAGATTTTACATCGGGTTCCTTTACGGCAATATCAACCCCATTATTTCTTATTTTCACCGTTTTTAAAACTGGATGATAATGTTCGCCAAAATCGGATACGATTGTACCTCCGGTTACAGGAGACATTAACTTATTTTTATATGATAAAAATAATTTTGTTAACTGATTCGACTCTGCAGATAACTTGCTTGATTTCCTTAACTTTTTTGCTTCTTCAGCAATAATATATTTTATTTTATTTTCAATGTCAATTCTGTTTTTCTTTTCTTTATTTATATTACCCATTAAAGTTTTTATCTGTCTTTCTACACCTCTATATTCATTTTTGTAATTAGTTTTTTCATTTTTTAAATTATTTATCTCTTGTTCTTTTTCAAACTGAGATAACTTTAACTCTTTATATAAAGTTTCCAACTTTTCCTGCTTTAAAGCAATTTCACTAATAATTTGCTTTGTGGAATTTATAGTTTCCTTATAATAAGAAATTATCTTCTTATATAACTTTATTCTCACATAAGCCTGATTTATTGAACTGCTGGAAAATATTAACAAAAAAGGAAATTTATCTTGTTTAATAAATTTTGAATATTTTTTTAAAATAAAATCCAATTCCTTTCTTCGTTGGTCTAATCGTTTTAATAAACTATCCTGCTCTACCTGTGTATTAATAATGCCTTGATTATACTTTTCAACTTCCAATTCGATGCTACTCAATAACTCTTCTCTCAAGGTTATTTTCTTCTGTGTTAAAACGATATTTTTTCCAAGATTACTTTTCTTTACATTCGATTGATTTATAATATCATTTAAATTGGAAATTTTTTTCTCGATTTCTGCTTGCCTTAATTTTAAATCCGATAAAGTTTGTGCATGTAATACAGCAACACTAAAAAATGTAAATAAAATAGTATTTATTAAAACCTTCATGACGCTTATTTTACCCCCGTATGTCCAAAACCACCAGCACCTCTCTCTGAATCGGATATTATTTCAACTTGTTCCAAGATTACTTTTTTATACTCGGCAAAAACAATTTGAGCAATACGTTCACCAGGCTCCACCACTACTTGCTCATTGCTCAAGTTAATCAAAATTATTCCAACCTCACCCCTATAATCAGAATCAATTGTACCCGGAGTATTTAACACGGTAATACCCTTCTTTAATGCCATCCCACTCCTAGGACGAACTTGTGCTTCAACTCCAACCGGTATTTCCAAATATAGCCCTGTCGGGATTAACTTTCTTTCTAACGGTTTTAGTAGAATATTTTCATCAATACTAGCTCTTAAATCTAATCCACTGGAATGAAGTGTTGAATATTTTGGTAAATCAAATTTCGAGCGATTAATTACTTTAACTTTTACTTCCATTTAATTTTATTTTTTCTGATTTCATAAATGTTAGTACAAAATATACCATCGATAAATCTACAAAAACCATTGCTAATATAGGATTTAATAAATAAACTAAAACCGAAATTAATACTATTGACCCAAGTATTAATGCATACTTCTTCAAATTCTTCTTCTCTAAACTTATTAAACCAGTATTTCTTCCTTCATAATAACTTATAGCAACCATTATAGCATAACTTACTAACCGAGATAACGCTGCACCATAAATATTTATTAAAGGTATCAAGATAAAATTTAAAATTATGGTTGAACCTGCACCAATTAAAACATACTTCAATCCGTACATCGTTTTATCGGTAAGCTTATACCAAAACGAAAGGTTAAAGAAAATTCCCGATAAGGAGTTTGCAACCAACATTATTATAACTACCGACATATGGTTCCGGTAGTTGGAGCCAATAAAATATTTTAAAATTGGCAAGTTGAAACTTATAAGTATCGATATTGTTACACAGAATAGTATAAAATACTTCAGCGATTTTCCATATACCTTATTATGCTCTTCATTATTGTTAATCTTAAAAAAGAAAGGTTCTGCAGCAAACCTATACATTTGTGTAAACAAAACTAATATTACTCCCAACTTTACATTAGCGCCATAAATTCCAAGTAAGTAAAGAGCCTTATCGGTATCCGGAATTAAATATTTTATAAATATTCTATCAAAAGCTTCGTTGGTTGTACCAGCTAATCCAGCAACTAAAAGTGGTAAAGAATATTTCAATATCTCCTTTAAAGTATCAACTTTGATTCGAATTTTCGGTAAACCTGTAAAAATCATTACCAACAAAAACAAAACTACATTTTGTACCAAGTTCGATAAGAAAATGTAATAAATAATATCAACACCGGGTATCAAACCAATTAAGACTTTTCTAGGTATAACCAAGTAGAATATTATATTGAGCAAAACGTTTACCACAACACCAATAATCTTTAGAAAAGAAAAAAGTATTGGTCGGTTATCGTTACGAAGTTTTGCAAAAGGAATTGCCATCATTGCATCTAACGAAATCACCCCCGCCAAGGTAGTTATATATAAAGGGTGATACAGAGAACCCAATGAACTCGCAATGCTATTAGCCGAAAAACAGAAAAAGAGGAAAAATGCTACTGAAGTTATTACTAAAAAGTAAAAAACAGTTGTATATATATTTTCCGAATTCTTATGCTTATTAACAAATCGAAAGTAACCCGTTTCTAACCCAAAAGTCATTAAAATGAGTAAGAAAGTTAAGTAAGCATAAAGTTCGTTTACAATACCATATTGTTGTGGATTCTTAAAAATATAGGTATGCAAAGGAACCAATAAATAATTAAGCAACTTTGGTACCACAGTACTTAATCCGTAAATAAAGGAATCCTTGTAAAGCGAACGTACTGAACTCATCTACATAAATTTTTTCAAAAGTAGCATATTTATCAATTTATTATTAATTTTTGTAGTTTTGCATTGTTAATAACTCGATTATATGCGTGTAAAATTAATCATCTGTACATTTTTCATCGGTCTAATTTTTTTTAGCTGTTCAACTAAAAAAAACACAAGCAGCCAACTGGTTAAAATTAGCACTGAATATGGTGATATTACCATAAAGTTATACGATAAAACCCCTATTCACCGCGATAATTTTTTAAAGTTATCTAATGATAAATTCTATAATGGTCAAATTTTTCATCGTGTAATTAAGGATTTTGTAATACAAGCAGGTGATCCCGATACAAAAAATTCAGAACCTTATAAATTATATGGCGAAAAAGATTCGGGTTACCTGCTCGACGCTGAATTCAACGATTCCTTAATTCATAAGTACGGAGCAGTAGGCATGGCCAGAGAAGGCGATGATGTTAATCCATTAAAAAAATCGTCGGGATCGCAATTCTACATTGTAATAGGCAAAATATTTACTAGTAAGGAACTCGATAACTTCGAAGACAAAATAAACGCTAAAAAACTATCAAACATTAAAGATTCTCTTTTCAACATATATCTTAAAAATGATCCGGATGTTGACAAACTTGCTTTAATTACACAAAAAGTTAATTTACAATCGGATTCTATTTTTAATAGCAAACCTTCTTTTAAACTATCCGAACTTCAACGAAAATATTATACTACAGTTGGAGGAATCCCTCATTTAGACGGTAATTATACTATTTTTGGCGAAGTAATTGAAGGTATGGATGTTGTAAAAAAAATATCGTTAGTTAAAACTGATAAAAATGATAGACCTATAAAGGATATCAAACTGAATATTAAAGTATTATAAAGGTATGAAGAGCAAAATTGATCAAATTAGTAAGGAAATTACCTCGTTAAAGGCATCTACCATTGACGAAGTAGAAAAGTTGCGTATTAAGTATTTAGGTAAAAAAGGTATTATTTCCGATTTGTTCAAAGAATTTAGAGAACTAGAACCTGATTTGAAACGTGAAGTTGGAGCACATTTAAACCTTTTAAAGAAAACCGTTACCGAAACCATAGATACTCTAAAGGAAAATATCGAAAAATCCTCAGGTAATCAAAAAAAAGTTAATATCGATTTATCACTCCAAGAACCATCGTTTAACTTTGGAACTAGACATCCTATTTCGCTGGTAAAAAGAGAACTACTCGAAATATTCAAAAAAATCGGTTTCTCCATTTACGAAGGTCCTGAAATTGAAGATGATTGGCATGTTTTTTCTGCCCTTAACTTTCCCGAAGAACACCCGGCAAGAGATATGCAGGATACATTTTTTATCGAAAAAAATCCCGATGTTCTTTTAAGAACCCACACATCGTCCGTTCAGGTACGTAGCATGGAAAACGAAAAACTTCCCATTAGGGTTGTTTGTCCTGGCAGGGTATTCCGTAATGAAGCCATATCCGCACGAGCACATTGCATCTTTCATCAGATTGAAGGGTTATACATAGACAAAAATGTTTCGTTTGCCGATTTAAAACAAACCTTATTATTTTTCGCTCAAGAAATGTTTGGAAAAGAAACAAAAATTCGTTTACGTCCTTCCTACTTTCCATTTACCGAACCATCGGCCGAAATGGATGTTAGCTGTAACTTGTGCGGTGGAAAAGGTTGTTCTGTTTGCAAATACACTGGCTGGTTAGAAGTGCTTGGTTGTGGTATGGTAGATCCTAACGTACTTGAATTTAATGGTATAGATAGTAAAAAATATTCGGGCTATGCATTTGGTATGGGACTGGAACGAATAGCCATGCTTAAATATCAGGTTAAAGATCTTCGCCTTTATTTTGAAAACGATACGCGTTTCTTGGAACAATTCACTAACTATTAATAATGATAGAAGAATATTATTCCAAAGGTTGTCAATACTGCTCAGGATTATCTTCATCAATTTTTAAATCATTATCATCTGAGCAATACGATTTGCTTAACCGAAAGCAAACCTGTAACACCTATAAAAAGGGTGATATTCTTTACAGAGAAGGCAGTAGAATTACAGGTTTTTACTGCGTAAAGTCAGGTAAGTTTAAAATATACAAAACAGGCATCGACTATAAACCGCAAATTATTGCGTTTGCCAGAACCGGTGATATTACCGGTTATCGTTCTGTTCTTAGCAACGAACCTGCATGTACAACTCTGGAAGCCCTCGAAGATTCAGAAGTTTGTTTTATACCCGGCGAAGTTATATTTAAACTAATCAGGGAAAATCCTGATTTTAGTCTTGCTATTATCAAATTAACCTGCAAGGAACTCGATCATGCAAATGTTTTTATTAAAGATATTGCTCAAAAAACAGTAAAGGAACGTCTTGCAGAAATTTTACTGATGCTTGAAGAATATTTTGCCCTGGATTCCGACGACTTTATCAACATTAATTTAACACGCGAAGATATTGCCAGTATTATTGGAACGGCAACAGAATCGGTAATACGAATACTGGGAGATCTTAAAAATGAGCGTTTAATAGAATTAAAAGGGAAAAAAATAAAAATACTCGATAAGAAGAAAATAAAGTTAATTGCAGAATCAATCTTAAAATAATGAACCTTGCTGAGGAAAACGATTTTTTCCTAAATGATTATACGCCAAATCGGTAACTTCACGCCCACGAGGTGTTCTTTTTATAAAACCTTCCTTTATTAAAAAGGGTTCATAAACTTCCTCAATAGTTCCTGCATCCTCTCCTACTGCAGTAGATATTGTATTTATTCCAACAGGACCTCCACCAAACTTATCAATAATAGATTCTAATATTCTATTATCCATTTCGTCCAATCCTCTAGAATCTATTTTAAGAGCATTTAAAGCTGTTTTTGCAATTTTTATATCAATAACACCGTTCGATTTTACCTGAGCAAAATCTCGCACCCTACGTAACAAAGCATTGGCAATACGTGGCGTTCCTCTACTTCTTAAAGCTATTTCGTTAGAAGCATCATCATTAATAGGTATATTCAATATTTCGGCAGAACGTTTTACAATTCTATCTATTACATCAACATTGTAATACTCTAAATGAAGTTTTATTCCAAAACGTGCACGTAACGGACTGGTTAGTAAACCGCTCCTTGTTGTTGCACCAACTAAAGTAAACGGATTTAATTCAATTTGAATACTTCTTGCACTTGGTCCTTTATCAATAAGAATATCGATTGAAAAATCTTCCATTGCCGAATACAGATATTCCTCAACAATTGGAGATAATCTATGTATTTCATCTATAAAAAGAACATCATGCGGTTCAAGGTTTGTCAACAAACCAGCTAAATCACCCGGCTTTTCCAAAACTGGACCTGACGTAGTTTTAATAGATACACCTAATTCATTGGCAATTATATTAGCCAGAGTTGTTTTTCCTAAACCCGGAGGACCATGTAAAAGCACATGATCTAACGATTCACCACGCAACTTAGCTGCCTTTACAAAAATCTTTAAGTTATCAACAATCTCATGCTGACCCTGAAATTGTTCAAAATCATTAGGTCTTATTTTTTTATCAATTTCCTTGTCCCTATTCAGTATTTCTTTTCTAATATTTTCCATTACTTTATCGAAATCATTTTTTCAATAGGCAACCTTGCTTTCTCTATTACATCGTCAGGCAAAACTATTTCCGGCAATTCGTATTTTAACGTTAAATATAATTTTTTTAAGGTTATCATCTTCATAAAAGAACAATCGCTACAACCGCATTCCGAAGGAGCAACAATAAAACTCTTACCAAAATTTTCCTTTTCCATTTGATGAATTACGCCTAACTCGGTAACTACAATAAACTTTTTCGATAACGACTTCTTAGTGTATTCAATAAGTTGTGCCGTAGAACCTATAAAATTCGATACTATTAATATAGGTTTAGGACATTCGGGATGCGCTATTATTTCTGCATCAGGATTTAACTTTTTTAATTCTAATATTTTATCTAACGAAAATTGACTATGAACGTGACAAGCGCCATTCCATACTACAATGTTATCGCGTTTAGTTGTCTCCTTTACGTAACTTCCTAAATTTTTATCAGGAGCAAATATAATAGGTGTATCGGATGAAAAACTGTTAACAACATTAACGGCATTAGACGAAGTACAGCATATATCCGATAAAGTTTTTATATCGGCAGTAGTGTTTACATAAGTAACAACCTTATGGTTAGGATATTTACTAATAAACAATTTAAAATCGTCGTACTTACAAGAATCTGCCAAACTACAACCGGCATTTAAATCGGGTAAAAGAACCTTTGTTGAAGGATTCAAAATTTTAGTAGTTTCGGCCATAAACTTTACACCAGCAAAGACAATTATATTGGTTTTTACTGTAGTTGCTATTCTTGCCAAGGCCAAACTATCACCAACAAAATCCGCAATATCCTGTACTTCTGGATTTTGGTAGTAATGTGCCAGTATCGTTGCATTTTTACTTTTCTTTAACTCCCTGATGCTTTCTACTAAGTTTACATCTACTTCCTCATCGATATAACCCAACTTTTCAACAATTCTCTTATTTATCATTATATATTTTTTAAAAATTTAAAATTAAATGATGATGATTATTAACTGTTAACTTGGTTGGTAAATTTTTTACTTAAGCATTGCAAAAATGGTTATTAATGTTCACATAACAAATTATTAACATCTATAAAGTAAGTAAATAACAGATTATCAGGTAAAAATTGTACTTATAAACAAGTGTTGAGGATGCGTTTTGTTTATATTTTTACACTTGCCAACAAAGGGTATAAAATGAAAAATGCTGTTGATTTCTGTGTACTATTTTTTAGTAAAAAATATTGACATGTATTGTCTAATCTTTACTTAATAAAAGTGACCAGAAAAACAAAAAAACTTTTTTATAGAAATTAACAGCTATTGAACTAATTTTGAGCAATTGTTATTCGAAGTATTAACATGCAAAATTTATAGGTCATGCATTTCTCTAAGGTAATAAAATTCAATACAGTATTTCTGCTTTTTACTGTTATCCCATTTTTAGGAAAGGCAATTAGCGATACCGTTAGGGTAGATTCTGTAAAAACGCCGAAAAATTACTTTTTGGTTTTGCCTGTTGCGTTTTATGGAGAAGAAACAAATTTAGGGTTGGGATTTTCCGGAGGTTATTACCATGTAGGAAGGGGAAATAAAATTTCGAATGTTCAGGGAAATGTAGCTTACACGCTGAATAACCAATTTTTATTATCGTTCTCCCCCAGAATTTATACTAAATCGGAGGATTACTTTTATTCGGGAAGGGTAAAAGCAAATTACTTTCCCGATAAATTTTACGGTATTGGAAGGGATGCTGCCGACAGCATGGAAGAATCTTTTACCTCAAAAGAATTATCGGTATTAATTCAACGGCAACGTATAATGTTTGGCGTGCTAATGGCTGGTGTACAGGCACAGTTCGAGTATGTCGATGCTGCGGATATCGATCCCAATGGACAGTTAGTAACAGGGATAACCGGTGTTGATAAATCGATTATTTGCGGATTGGGAATTGTTCTTACATGGGATAACCGGGAGAACCAATTCTACCCGACAACAGGCGAGTTTTATAAGGCATCGTTAATGGCAAATAGCAGAATTTTTGGTAGCGATTTAAACTTCACACGTTTAACTATAGACCTTCGGAATTACTATAAAATTACCGATAACCAGGTATTTGCCGTTCAGTTTTTAGGCGACCTTACATGGGGAAATGTTCCTTTTCAGGAAATGCCGATGTTGGGAGGTGCCGATGTGTTAAGAGGGTACTATAAAGGGCGATATCGGGACAAAACTATGATTTGCGCTCAGGGCGAATACCGTTTTCCTATTTATCGGTGGTTAAAAGGTGTTGCTTTTGCTTCGGCCGGCGATGTTGCTTCTTATTTTGATAAGATTGACCTAACAAAGATAAAATCGGCGTTTGGAACAGGATTAAGATTTCGGGTTAATCCAATAAAGGTAAATATTCGCTTTGATGCAGCCTATAGTTTAAAACGAAGTCCGGCATACTATTTAACGGTTACCGAAGCGTTTTAATAAAAAAGGACTGCGATAGCAGCCCTTCCTCATTTATTTTATTATTTGTTAAGACAAAACTGTTTTTTCTACTTCTTCAGGTGTAATAGGAATGCGTTTTCCTAAGATTCTTGCACCGTTAGGTGTTATCAGAATATCATCTTCCAAACGAATACCGCCGAAATCTAAGTATTCGGCAACCTTGTCGTAATTTATAAAGCCTTGGTTAATTTTTTCCGATTTCCACTTTTCGAAAAGCGCGGGTATAAAGTAAATACCGGGTTCCACGGTTAGTACAAAACCTTCTTGTAGTTTGCGCCCTAAGCGTAACGAGGCGGTACCGAATTGATCGGAGCGCGAAATTTCATCGTCGTAACCAACGTAATCTTCACCTAAATCTTCCATGTCGTGAACATCCAAGCCCATCATGTGGCCTAAACCGTGAGGGAAGAACAGGGCGTGTGCTCCGTTGGCAACAGCTTCGTCGGCATTACCTTTCATTAGTCCTAAACTAATAAGTCCTTCGGTGATTACCTTTGCGGCAGCAAGGTGAACGTTAAGGTACGGCATTCCTGCTTTTGCAATTTCTACCGAGTTATTAACAGCGGCTAGTACAAGGTTGTAAATCTCCTTTTGTTTTTGGGTTAGTTTACCATTAACAGGAATTGTTCGCGTATTATCCGATGCGTAGTGCGAAACCGATTCGGCTCCGGCATCAACTAAAAGGAGCCCGCCCTCTTTTAAAATTTGCGAATGATCGTGGTTGTGGAGGGTTTCGCCGTGCTGCGAAAGAATTATAGGAAAAGAAGGCATTGTGCCGTTTGCACACGAAATACCTTCGATTGTTCCAGCAATCTGCAACTCTTTCATACCTGCTTTGGCCATTTTCATGGCCGTTACGTGCATTTGGTAACCAATTGCGCTGGCCTTCTCAATTTCTTCTATTTCACAGGGTTCTTTAATCGAACGCAAATCAACAACGGCCTTTATTAACTCTTTCGATGTGTAGTATTTAATTAAATCCTGTCCTACCCCTATTACTTTTTCCAAACGGAGAATATTTTCGGAGCGGTACGGAGGTAAAATGTGAATTTTTCGACCTAACGAAATAGCGTGCTTTAGTTTTATTGCTAACTCTTTAGATGGATGAGTGGATAGTACGCCAACTTGTTCTCCTAATTCCTTTAACGATGGTTGTGGACCCATCCATACAATATCATCAATGTCGAAATCATCGCCGTAGAGGGAGTCTTTTCCGTCTTCAATGTCGATAATTCCGGCTAAATTTGGAACATCAAGTCCAAAAAAGTACAAAAAGTTACTATCCTGCCTAAAACGGAATGTATTACTTGGATAGTTCATGGGACTTTCGGTGTTTCCAAGTAAGAGGATTAATCCGGATTTAATCTTTTTCCGTAGTTTCAATCTACGATTTGTATAAGTGATTTTATCGAACATGATTAAAAAATTTTAATGTATAATTGCAATAAAGGTAATGCCAAGAAATCGATTTTCAAATTTTTTGAAATGGCTAATCGGGTTAATGTTTTATGATATAACAATTGGGTTATGCTTTTAATATAATTTAAGCCAACGTTGATAGTTTCACATAAATACCGGTATATTTTTATTAAACCATATAAAGTAGCAGGAACCAGCATAGAGGTTGCTTTGGCCGAGCATTGTGGAGAATCGGATATTGTAACGCCGGTTACAAAGTATTCCGAGAAGTTTGATGCTGAAGAATATGTTCATGAGCCGCGAAACTACGAGGGTTTCCGTAATCACATGTTGCCCAAAGATATCAAAGCAAAGGTAGGCGATACCATATGGAAAGACTATTACAAGTTTACCGTAGTACGGAACCCGTGGGATCAGTTAATATCTAGGTATTATTGGGAAAGGGAATTTAGTTGGTTTAAAATTAGACGAAACATTGTTAACATTTTAAGTCACCCGTTTAGGTTAAAACTTTACCTGAATTTACTCGGTAAACTTAAAATGCGTATAAACTTAAGTTCCTTTAAATTGTTTATTATCAACTTAAAGCAAAGTTGGTTAAATACTAACTTCTACTTTGATGAAAACGGAGAAAAGGTTTGTGACTATTATATAAGGTACGAACATTTAGAGGAAGATTTTAGGAGCGTATGTAAGTTATTAGGGTTTTCCGATATACATTTGCCAAAATTAAAGTCGAAAACCCGAAAGCATAAACATAGCGTTAACTATACGGATAAGCAGTATAAAAAGGTCTTTAACATGTGTCGTTTAGAAATAGAGCGGTTTAATTATAAATAGTACCCGATGAAGTTTTTTATAAAATACAATAAAACAATAATTTGGAGTTTGGTAATATTACTCTTGTGCATAATGCCGGCAAGCGATATTCCAAAGGTAAAAATTGCCGGAATAGACAAAGTTGTGCATTTTGGCTTGTTTGGGGTACTGGCAACACTTCTTGTATCGGAAACCAACCGATTACGAACTTTAAGGGGTTGTGATAAAAAATCGATAATTTTAGGATTAATAGTTCCTATAATATATGGAGGGCTGATAGAACTGATTCAGCAACAACTTCCTTCCCGAAGTGCCGAGTTGTTCGATTTAGTTGCCGATACCGCGGGGACTATTGTTGCCGTATTAATATACCCCTTTGTTAATAGAATTACCAGAGGATTTTTTTAAAGCATAGAACGAAAATCTGGTGCATTCACAAATTTCTGTACAACAATTTCTATATAGTAATCAATTAGTTTTAGGAGTCAATAGCCTAAAAGTTTGATATAATATTATTTACATAATTTATTATTTAGAAAAGAAATTAAAGAATAAAACAAGTAAAGTAATTAAAGTAAATATTTATACATTTGTCGCACTCATGTGGAAAGATTTGTCTGATTGCAACCACAATAATAAATGCTAAAGCAGTAAAGTTGCTCGCAATCGATCGAACCTTCCCCATTTTTAAATGTTAACATTTTAAAATTTAAAGAAATGGGATATCTATTTACTTCTGAAAGTGTATCGGAAGGCCATCCAGACAAAATTGCCGATCAAATTTCGGATGCACTTCTCGATGAATTTTTACGCCGCGATCCTAACAGCAAGGTTGCTTGCGAAACTCTTGTTACAACCGGTTTGGTTGTTTTAAGCGGAGAAGTTAAAACAAAGGCCTATATTGATGTTCAAGAAGTTGCCCGAGGGGTAATCAAGAGGATTGGCTATACAAAACACGATTATCGCTTCGATTCCGAATCGTGCGGCGTTATATCAACAATACACGAACAGTCGCCCGACATTAATCGTGGCGTAGAGCGTCAGAACGCGGATGAACAAGGCGCTGGCGATCAAGGAATGATGTTTGGCTATGCGAACCGCGAAACCGACGACTATATGCCTTTGGCATTGGTTCTTTCGCATGTGTTACTAATGGAGTTGGCCAAAATCCGAAGAGAGGGTAAGCAAATGACCTATCTCCGTCCCGATGCCAAATCGCAGGTTACTTTGGAGTACGACGACAATAACCATCCGGTACGTATTCATACAATTGTAGTGTCAACACAACACGATGAGTTTGATGCTGATGATGAAAGGATGATTGAGAAAATACGCGAGGATGTTCAAAATATTTTAATTCCTCGAGTAAAAGCGCTGTTCCCCGAACGAATTCAAAAATTATTTAAGGACGATTATATTTTGCATGTTAATCCGACGGGAAAATTTGTAATTGGCGGCCCTCATGGCGATACAGGTTTAACCGGGCGCAAAATTATTGTGGATACGTATGGTGGAAAAGGCGCCCATGGCGGAGGTGCATTTTCGGGAAAAGATTCTTCCAAAGTCGATCGTTCGGCAGCGTATGCTGCTAGGCATATTGCCAAAAATATGGTTGCAGCAGGCATTGCCGACGAGGTTCTTATTCAGGTTGCCTATGCCATTGGCGTGGCAAAACCGGTTGGTTTGTTTGTTAATACTTATGGTACTGCTAAGGTAAACTTAACCGATGGGCAAATTGCAGAAAAGGTAAATGCTGTTTTCGACATGAGACCGTCGGCCATTGTTAAGCGCTTAGGCCTGAAAAATCCTATTTTTGAGGAAACTGCAGCCTACGGACATTTTGGTCGTGATTACTACAAACGTGAGGTTGAATTTGTTGAAAATGGAAATTGCAGGGAGGAAAAAGTTAGCAAGCGCGAAGTAGAATTCTTCACTTGGGAAAAGTTGGATTATGTTGATGTTTTAAAGAAAGAGTTTGGTTTGTAAACATCAATTGATGAAATAATTAAGAAGCCTGGCAGAAATGTCGGGCTTTTTATTTTGAAAAAATCTTGCACAAAAGTAGTGGTTAGGTGGGTTTGAGTTGTCTATAAATAGAAATTGCAGGATAGCCGGTTATTATTTATTTTTATTTCCAAATTTGGTGCAGTTGGAATTATTGGATAATAGTGATGTTTTAGTTGGATTGCGCAATGGCGACGAGCAGGTTTTTGAAGATATCTTTAGAGCCTACTACGAACGATTATGTAATTATGCTAACACTGTTTTAAACGATATGAACGAAGCCGAAGAAATGGTTCAGGGGACTTTTCTTACTGTTTGGGAAAAGCATGAAACAATCGATATCCATACTTCGATTAAATCATATTTATATCGGGCAGTGTATAATTGCTGTTTAAATAAGCTTAAGCACTACAAAGTTAGAAAGTTACATGGGGAAGAATTTAAAAATCAATCGGATATTTTACTTGATGACGCATCGCAGAATTTGGTTGAAATAGAGCTGAACAGTTTAGTGGCTCATGCAGTTGATTTGTTGCCAAAGCAATGTAAGCATGTTTTTAAGTTGAGTCGATTTGAGAATTTAACATATTCCGAAATTGCAGAGCAACTTAACATTTCGGTAAAAACAGTTGAGAATCACATGGCTAAAGCCTTAAAAATTTTGCGTAAGCAGTTAAAAGATTACTTACCGGTATTAGTTTGGTTGTTTTTTATGAGGAACTAAAAAGCGTGAAAGAGGAAAATGCACATATCGACCATTTAATTACCCGTGTCATTACAGGGGAGGCAACCGAGGAGGAAATGCAGGAGCTTAACCGTTGGTGCGATGAATCGGAAGTTAATCGTAAGTATTTTGGCGATATCCAATTTATAAATCAAAAAGCTGTTGCCTCAAATACTATTATAAAGGTTGATGTTGATAAGGCTTGGAGTAATGTTCATCGGCAGATGAAATCTAAAGCGGTTGCAAAGCGCAAAGTACCAAAGATCGTACGTTTAAATGCTTCTGCTTGGTTACGTATAGCAGCAATTGTTGTACTGGTTTCGGGAATCTCTTTTAGTTTATACCATTTTTACACATCATCAGTTATCGAATCTACGCAGGTCATTGCATTTATGAGTCGAGATAGTGTTGTAAATACTATACTGAAGGATAATTCAACTGTGATTTTAAACAAGCAGAGTAAAATTACTTATTCGGCAAGATACGGAAAAGCAGAGCGTAAGGTTAAGCTTGAGGGTGAGGCATACTTCAATGTTAAGCATATTAACGAAAAACCATTTATAGTTGAGGCGGAAGGAACGCTTATTCAAGATGTCGGAACGTTGTTCAATGTTAAGGCTGTTGAGGCCGATACGCTGGTTGAGGTGTTTGTTAAATCGGGCGAGGTATTATTCTTCACAAAGAATAATAAAGGGATAAGCCTTACTGCTGGCGAGATGGGGGTTTACAACAAAAAGACAAAAACTTTTAGTAAAGTTACTTCATCAAATGTCAATGCAGCCTCCTATGTAAGCAAGGTTTTCGTTTTTCAGAATGCTCGACTTTCGGAAGTGGTTCAGCAGTTGAATTCGGTGTACAACACGAATATTCGATTGGATAACGAGGAACTTAAGGACTGTACCATTTCGGTGACATTTGAGGATGAAAATATTAACATGATTTTAAGAGTAATTTCTGAAACACTTGATTTGACAATTACTAAGGATGCTAAAGGATACATAATTAGCGGAGAGTCTTGTAGAAAGAAATAACGAATTCGATGAAAAAAGCAATATTTATTGCCGTACTATTAGTTGTTGGCGTAAGCGTAAAATCGCAGAACAATGCAGTTCCTCCACTTGAGCGCGAAGTGACGCTATCCGTATCGGACGAGACCATTCCTTTTATTCTGAACACCATTTCGCAGCAAACGGAAATAGTGTTTTCCTACAGTCCTGATATAATTAGCACAACTTCAAAAATTAGCATTAATGTTAAGGGAAAGCCAGTTAGGTATGTACTTAATACTCTTTTTAGCGAAACGGTAAAGTATAAGGTGCGTGGTAAATATATTATTCTGAGGAAGAATGAACCGTCAAAAGAAGAGCAGAAAAGGGAGGTGGTCGTTGAAGGCTATTTGTACGACTCGCAAACTGGCAATAAACTTACCGATGCAACTGTATATAATAAAGAGCAAAAGGTATCGGCCATAACCGATAAATACGGTTACTTTAAACTTGAAGTTCCAACAGAAGAATCCAATACAGAGTTGAAAATAAGCAAACGCGGATACACGGATACCATGCTTACGGCCATTTCGGGTAATTTAAACTACGTAGATTTAGAATTAGCATCGAAGCCAAAGGTGGCAGAAATGCCAATTTTTATTGAACCAAAAGAAGATCAGTCAAAAATAACAATTCCGGAATGGCTTATAGCCAACAAACTTTTGATTAATACAAGGAACATCTCCGATACGCTATTTAGCAAGTTTCAGATTTCGCTTGTTCCGTATGTAAGCACCAATAAGTTACTTTCGGGCAAAACCGTTAACGATTATTCGTTTAATATGACCGTTGGTTATGTGCAGGGAGTTCGAAAGGTAGAGTTGGGCGGAATTGCCAATATTGTTCGCGAAGATGCCGGAGTTTGTCAACTGGCTGGAGTGGCAAACGTAGTTGGTGGATTATCCTATGGATTCCAAGGTGCAGGAACTTTTAATGCTGTGAAATCGTTGAACGGCATTCAATCAGCGGGTATTTTAAATTTCGTTCTCGATGATGCTGGTTATGTTCAACTTGGTGGAACGGGGAATATAGTTGGTGGAAAGTTTTATGGCGTGCAAGTGGCAGGGGTTTTTAACCATACTAACAAAATTGTAGGAACTCAAGTTGCCGGTGTCTTTAATAACACCGACAGTCTTGATGGTGTTCAAATATCAGGTGTACTTAACCGAGCATCCTATTTTAAAGGGTACCAAATAGGAGTAATAAACTATGCCGATTCGTGCAATGGAATCCCCTTTGGTTTATTCAACTTTGTTCGGAAAGGGTACCATAAAATCGAACTTTCCGCTGATGAGGTTTTTTATTCAAACATAGCATTTCGTAGTGGTGTACAAAAGTTCCATAGCATTGTTACTGTTGGTGTTCGGCCCAATGAACTTCAAAATCCTTTATGGTCGTTTGGCTATGGCGTGGGAACATCGTTCGAGAAATCATCAAAAATATTATACGACCTTGATTTTACAGTACATCAGTTAGCCAAAGGAAATTATATTTCGGAGAAAAATAAGATTTATAAGATTACCGCAGGGGTCGATTGGAAGGTTGGACCTAAAATATCGCTTGCGTTTGGTCTGAGCTATAATTTATATTTTACCGATAGTCAGTCAAAATACTACGATAGTACTTTTTCATCTGTACCGCCTTACACTATTTCAAGCAATCAGAATGGCAGTACGGTCCTTAAAACATGGTTTGGCGGAAAGGTAGGAATCCGATTTTTATAGGGCGTGGAATCAGAATGATTATTCTATTTAACTTGCATTGTCTTTAAAGGACACTTGTTTCTATAATGGAAACAATGTTCAAAAAAAATTTAACTGGGAACTAGGGGTAAAAAAGAGTGTAGTTGTCATAGGATTGAAATTAAAAATAGAAATCCATGAAAACAACATTTGTAAAATTTACCAAAAGGCTTATTTATCTGACATTTTACATTTTAAGTTTAACTTCGTTCAAGATAGTTTATTCTCAAAATTTAACGCAAGTAATTAAAGGAACCGTTGTTGACATTGAAACTCAGGCAACGCTTCCCGGAGCTACGGTAGTAATTCTTGGAACCAATCCGACGCTTGGAACATCAACCGATATGAATGGAAATTACCGTATAGAAAATGCTCCGCTCGGAAGGTATAGTATTCAGGTCAATTTTGTTGGTTATGAGCAGGCCATAATTCCGGAAATCCTTATTACATCGAGTAAGGAGGTTGTGTTGAATGTTGGTTTAAAACAGAGTATTAACCAACTCGAAGAAGTGGTTGTAAAGGCGCACACCCGAAAGGATAAACCAATGAATCCCATGGCTTCCATAAGTGCAAAATCTTTTACCGTGGAGGAAACGCGTAGGTATGCGGGAGGATTAGATGACCCTGCACGAATGGCATCGGCATTTGCCGGAGTAACCGTTGGAAACATTCAGGATAATGCTATTATTATCCGTGGAAATTCGCCAAAAGGCGTGTTGTGGCGTTTAGAAGGTGTCGAAATACCTAATCCTAACCACTTTGCAGGCGGAAATGTAGCAGGCGGAGGAGTGTTAACTGTGTTCAGCAGCCAGTTATTGGCTAATTCCGATTTTTTTACTGGTGCATTTCCTGCCGAGTATGGTAATGCTCTTGCAGGTGTTTTTGATATGAAGTTGCGTAACGGGAATAGCGAAAAATATGAAAATACGTTTCAGGCGGGGGTGCTGGGAATCGATTTTGCTTCGGAAGGTCCGTTTATTGCGGGTGGAAAATCGAGTTATCTTTTTAATTACCGATACTCAACGTTTGGGTTGATAAATAAAATGGGGATAATTCCGTCGGCTCAAATACCCCGGTATCAGGATTTTTCCTTTAAGTTGAATTTCCCGGCTGGTAAAGCGGGAGTATTCTCTATTTGGGGAATTGGTGCCATTGACTTTAATCAGGAGCCGGAAGAGAAGGATTCTACAAAATGGGAGTCGGATTGGGACAGAGTTACCTACGATTGGAATTTGAATATGGGGGCTACAGGCATTACCCATAAAGTTTTATTAGGGAAACGGGCATACATTAATACTTCTGTTGCGGCATCTGGAACTGTTAATACAATAACCGCCAAAAGGTTCGACGACTTGTTGGTTCTTCGCCCCAATTGGGATTTTGCCGATAAATCGGGGAAAATAGAAGCCAGCACTTTTCTTAATTACAAGTTTGGTGCAAAGCATACCGTTAGAACGGGCGTAAGTTTTAGTAACATTTTGTACAACATCGATTTAAGCAGTACGATTAACGATAATCCTGAAACGTTTCAGAATTATGTAAAACAAAGGGGAAGTTCCAACTATACAGAATTTTACATCGAATCAAAATATGATATAACTCAAAAGTTAACTGCCAACGCAGGAGTAAACTTCAACTTTTTTGCATTAAATGGAAATTATTCCGTCGAACCGCGATTCAGTTTGAAATGGAATGTGGCTCCAAATCATGCCATTTCTTTTGGTTACGGAAAGCACAGCCAGTTGGAGGAACTCAAAATATACTTCATAAAACAGAACATTAACGGGCAGGATTATTATCCGAATAAAAATTTAGGTTTATCGAAGGCTCATCATTTTATACTGGCTTACGATTGGTTAATCAATAAGAATCTTCGGTTGAAGGTTGAGCCGTATTTCCAGTACTTGTATGATATTCCCGGAATTGCCGACAGCTCTTACTCGCTAATTAACTTTAAACAGGATTGGTCGTTTATGAGTGCGTTGGAAAATAATAGCGTTGGGAAAAACATTGGTGTTGATATAACCTTTGAGCGATTTTTGAATAATAATTACTACTACTTAATCACAGCATCTGTTTTCAATTCTAAATATAAGGGCGATGATAATGTTTGGCGAAACACCCGATATAATAAACGGTTTGTGACGAATATCCTTTTTGGGAAAGAAATTTTTTTAAAGAAAAACAAAATGTTAGGAGTTAACTTCAGGGCAAATATTATGGGAGGAGAGTGCTACAGTCCGGTTAACTACGAGCAATCGATGCAGGAAAAAAGGATTGTTTATGACGAAAACCGCGCATTTGAGAAACAAAATTCTCCTGTTTATAATGTGGATATTTCGGTTACTTTCAGAACAAATAAAAGTAAGTACTCCGGCGTTTGGGCCTTACAGGTTAAGAACATTCTTGGAACTCCGGTTGACGATGGTTATATATATAATTACAAGACAAATAAGATTGAAAAATCGGAGATAGCATTTGCTCTTCCTGTGCTAAGTTATAAAGTAGAATTTTAGGAAATTATATTTTATTAACATACAAATATTTAATAAAAGTTTGCCGCTTACGTTTATAACATCAAACAAGCTTATTATTTATTAAATAATTACTTTTGCTAATCTATTACAAGAAAGATTTCGAATGTCAATTGTAGTTAACCGTATTACAAAGCAATATAGTCAGCAAAAAGCGCTTGATGCTGTAAGTTTTTCCATTCCGGCGGGAGAGGTGGTGGGTTTGCTTGGGCCTAACGGTGCAGGGAAATCTACGTTGATGAAAATTATCACCGGATATATTAAGCAAACCGAAGGTTTGGTTGAGGTTAACGGACACAACACGCTTGATCCCGATTTCGATTTTCGTGGCGAAATAGGCTATTTGCCGGAAAGTAATCCGCTTTACTACGATATGTACGTTAAGGAGTATTTGCTTTGGGTTGCCGGGATTTATAAGTTGGGAAAAACCAAAAGCAACAGAGTAAGGCAGTTAATCGATTTAACCGGAATTGGGCACGAGCAAAACAAGAAAATAGGCAGTTTATCGAAAGGATATAAGCAGCGAGTTGGATTGGCACAGGCTATGCTTCACGATCCTAGTGTGTTAATTCTCGATGAGCCTACCAGCGGTTTGGATCCAAACCAAATAATAGAGATTAGAAATTTAATAAGTACGCTGGGGCGAGAAAAAACGGTGTTGCTTTCAACCCACATAATGCAGGAGGTTGAAGCGGTTTGCCAGCGGGTTATTATTATTAATAAGGGAAGTATTGTTGCCGACGGGGCGACTTCGGAAATAAAAGGATTTTCTACGGGTAACGCACAAAATGTTGTTGTGGAGTTCCTCGAAAGTGTGACACCGGAAGTTTTAGGTAAAATACCCAGTGTAAGTTCCGTATCGAAGTTAGACGGAGAGTTATGGCTGCTTCAATCGGAAAGCGATAGCGATGTTCGTCCGCAAATTTTCAACTTTGCCAAGCAAAACGGATTTACTTTACTTACGATGAACCGTAAAAAACTTATGCTCGAAGAAGTATTTCAGAACCTTACAACAAGTGAGTAAAAAATACGTTAATTTTGAAGGATTAAATAAATTTAATGTTTATGGAGAATACGCAAAAATCATCTAAAGCTGTAACGTTTCTTACGGTTTTAATTGTAATACTTCTTATTGTTCTTGGAGGATTAACCGTTGTTTACTTCCAGCAAAAGAAAGAAGCTCAGGAAAATGAGACACAGCTCATGGCCGAAAAGGATTCTATTTCCAGGAATCTGCTTAATCTTATGAACGATTATGGTGAATTGCAAACCGACAACGACAGTTTAAATCAACGTTTGCAGAGGGAACAGGATCATGCAAAGAAAATGTATAGCGAATTGCAAACAGTTAAACGTGTTAGTTACGCCAAGATTAAAGAGTACCAAAAAGAGTTAGGAACGCTAAGGTCTATCATGAAGGATATGCTTCACGATATAGATTCGTTGAATACCATGAATAAGGCTCTTATTGCCGAAAATATTAAAGTTAAGGAGGAGGCCGCAACGGCTAAGCAAACGGTAAAGAATCTCGAGCAAAAAACCGATTCGTTGAACCAGCAAGTTGCCAAAGGTTCGGTGGTTAAAGCACGTAGCGTCGTAACAATGGGCGTAAACAGTAGGGGTAAAGAAGTTACCCGTGCTCGTCGTGTCGATAAAATCCGTGCTTGCTTTACCTTAAGCGAAAACTTAATTGCGAAACCTGGGCAACGTGACGTTTACATGCGAATTGTTGGTCCGGACGATTTCTTGCTGGCAAAATCGGAAAGCGATGTATTCGAATTCGAGGGGCAAAATATTGTTTACTCGGCAAATCGTGAGGTTGACTATCAGAACAAGGATATCGATATGTGTATATTTTTCGATAACAAGGGCGATTTGTTAAAGGGAACCTACAAGGTATCGTTGTACATGGATGGTTATCTTATTGGATATAGCGAGTTTACCTTAAAGTAATAGTTGTAAATTTTAATGTGGAGGCGGCCAAATGGTCGCCTTTGTTTGTTGGTAAATTAGGCTAATTTTGTTGTTCAATCTGGATTTATCATGCAAAATATAGTTATACGAGGCGCTTCCGAAAATAACTTAAAACAAATAGACGTTGATATTCCCCTTCAGCAGTTAACGGTTATTACCGGTTTGTCGGGAAGTGGCAAAAGTAGTTTGGTTCGCGATGTTTTGCAGCGTGAGGGACAGCGGATGTACCTAGAAACTTTTTCGGCATATACCCGTTCCCGACTTGGAAAAATTCGTCCGGCAAAGGTAATTTCCATTCAGGGCCTGCGTCCCGTTATAAGCGTTGGACAAACTAATGTACAGGCCAACCGACGTTCTACCGCGGGAACCTTTAGCGAAGTATCCCCATTGCTGCGGCAGCTGTTTTCGAGGTACAACGACCAGCATGAGGCACTGATGCGTAACCAGTTTTCGTTTAATTCCGAAAAGGGTTGGTGTTCGCATTGTAAAGGGTTGGGAATAGAGGAGTATATTGATGTTGAAAAAATTGTAGGTGATTCGAGCAAATCGTTGCGCGATGGTGCACTGTCCATTACCCTGCCTAACGGATATACCATTTACTCGCAGGTAACCATCGATGAGTTGGATAAGGTTTGTAAAAGTGAGGGTTTTTCCGTTGATATTCCGTGGAACGAACTTACGGAACATCAAAAGAATGTTGTTTTGTACGGAAGCCAAAAGGTTATGGTGCTTTATGGTAAGCATTCGTTAGAATCAAGGATGAAGTGGACCGGACTAACCGCTCGTCCTCGCGACGAAGCCTATTATCGGGGTATTATTCCGGTGATGGAAGAAATTCTGCTTCGTGATAGAAACGACAATATATTGCGGTTTGTTTCATCGCGGACGTGTCCTGTTTGTAATGGCGATAGGTTAAACCTTCATTCCTTAGGTGTAACATGGAAGGGAAAAACTTTTTCGCAATATAATAGTTTGCCATTTTCTCAGCTATTGTCCGAGTTGAGAAAGGTTTCTTTTGATATTAAGGGGGAGGAGAAACTTACGGAGGCTATTATTCAAAGGTTGGAGCAACTATGTAAGTTAAGTGTGGGGCATATTTCGGCAAGCAGGCTTAGCGAAACGCTTTCGCAGGGCGAACTTCGGCGAATGCGATTGGCACAATTAAACCATAGCGGGTTAACCGGAGTGCTTTACCTTTTCGATGAACCATCAATAGGTTTACATCCTCGCGATGTTGCAGCGCTAATCGAATCGATGTACTTATTGGTGGAGAAAGGAAATACGGTTGTAGTTGTTGAACACAACGAACAGGTTATAAAGGCAGCACAGTACATTATAGAGTTAGGCCCGAATGCGGGAGACAATGGAGGCGAACTTGTTTTCAGCGGAACGCTGGAGCAATTGTTAAAAAGAGATACGAATACATCGAAGGCACTTAAATTCTTGACTAAGCCGGATAACAAGGAGGTTGAAAATGAAAGTTTTAAGACATTCGATGTTGCCATTGAACAGGCAAACAACATAGATAATCAGAAATTTACCTTTGCCTTTGGTAAATTGAATGCCATAGTAGGCGTGTCGGGAGCGGGGAAAAGCACGTTGGTAAACTTTGGGTTGCTTCGTTGCGGTCAGTTTAAAAGAGTTGTACATGTCGATCAACAGCCCATTGGCAGAACATCAAGGAGTAATCCTGCTACATATACAGGCCTTTTCGACCAGTTACGGAAACTATTTGCTCAAACTCCGGATGCCAAAAAGGCGGGTTTTTCGGCAAGTTACTTTTCCTTCAATTCAAAGCAGGGACAATGTCCGGCATGTTCGGGATCGGGAGTGGTGGTTACCGGAATGCACATTTTCGAGGATTTGGAGCAACCTTGCCCTGTTTGTCATGGTACTCGTTTTAAAGGCGAGGTGTTATCCGTAGAATACAAGGGAAAAAATATTCATCAGGTTTTGCAGATGAGCGTTGACGAGGCAAGGTATTTCTTTGTCGATGAAGCATCTGTTTTGCCATATTTAAATGCGCTGTGGCTTTTAGGATTAGGCTATTTAAAGTTGGGTCAACCATCAACCACCCTTTCGGGAGGCGAAGCCCAGCGCATAAAGTTGGCTTCGGAGTTGTATGCAAATCCCAAGCAAAAAACGCTTTATATTTTGGATGAGCCAACATCGGGGTTGCATCCTGTCGATATTTCCAAGTTGATAAGTGCATTAAGCGGTTTTACAGAAAAAGGACATACGGTTGTTGTTGTTGAACACGATGTGCAGGTGATTTTAAATTCCGATTGGATTGTTGACGTTGGGCCCGAAGGTGGAATAAATGGGGGAAAATGCCTGTTTTGTGGACCGCTTCACAACTTTTTAACGAAACATCAGTCGGTAACCACAAACGAGATTTTGAATAATCGGCAATATCAACGTAAACTAACAAATGTTGTAGAGCCAAGCATTTGTTTAAAGGGAATTCATACTCATAACCTTAAAAATATCAACATCAATATAAAGGCGGGCGAAACGGTTGCCTTTACAGGCATGTCTGGTTCCGGTAAAACTTCGTTGCTTATGCACACGCTACATGCCGAGGGGCAACGGTTATTTACTGAGAATCTTACCAGCTTTCGGCGTTTGCAGTTGAAGTTACAACATGCAGCCGATGTTGACGAGGTGCAAAGTATGATGCCAACCGTTGCCGTTGAAGCCGATGTGCTGCATCCGGATATTCGATCGACTCTTGCATCGGTAAGTGGTATTTACGATTTATTACGGTTAATTTATTCTCGGTTTGCCGAGAATAAAGGTGATGGTGAGTTAACTGCCGCCGATTTTTCGTTAGCCAATGAGTATGCTGTTTGTCCTGCTTGCGAAGGGATTGGTTATCAGAAAATGTGCAAGGCAGAGACGCTTATAGTAAATCCCGATCAACCTCTTCTTAAAGGTGCGCTAATCAACCATAAAACAGTCGATTATTACACTTCGGAGCAAAATAAATTTCTTTCGCTGTTGTTGGCCATGGCAAAGGAAAAGGAAATTGACATGGAGTTGTCGTGGAATGAATTAACGAATGACCGGCAAAGTTGGGTAATGTTTGGAACCGGAGAAAAACAGTACAATGCAGTTTGGGAGTTTAAAAGAAAAAACAACGTTGGCAAGCATGCGTTTACGGATGTTTGGAAAGGATTATGTCGATATGTTGAGGAGGAATACATTACTCACTACCCTTCTGCAAGAGGTAAAAGTGCGCAGGAATTATTGTCCGATTCGTTGTGCCCTGTTTGTAATGGCAATCGCTTAAATCCCGAAATGTTAACTTATACCTTTGCCGGACGAAACATTGCTCAAATGCAAGACCTTACCGTGAAAGGGTTGCTAGGCTTGCTGCAAGTAAATCAATTTCAAAAAATATCAGAGGCACTTTTAAAGCAACTATCGGCGAAGCTAATCTTTTTGAACGACGCAGGATTAAGCAATATTCCTTTAAACAGACCGGCACAATGGCTTTCGACCGGAGAGTTGAAGTGGGTTAGGTTAAGCAGCATTTTGGCTTCGGATTTAAGCGGGTTGTGCATAATACTCGATGAACCGTCGGCGGGATTGGATAGTAAAGCGCGTAAACATTTAGTAAAGATTTTGGATGCAGTTAAGCAGCGTGGAAATACAATTCTGTTTAGCGATTATAGACCTGAATTGATTTTTTCGGCCGATAGGGTAATCGAACTTGGTCCGAAATCCGGTATCAACGGGGGAAATATTATGTGTGATGTTTTACCTGCTGCAATTAACCAAGACAATGCTCCTGTTGCAAGCGAAATATTGAATTCGAAGCAACTAATTACAGTCGATTTCGGAACGCCAGGTGGTAGGAATATTCTTGATTTTATAAAATCAACGCAAGTTTATAGCAGTTTCGTAAATCGCATTGTAGGTTCCATGGGAAGTGGAAAATCGAAACTTCTTAAAGATATTGAGCGGGATTGCATAGGTGTTTCCGATTATGAGTTGATTGTTACCAATCAAAAGTTACCACAGGGAAACGGAGGTAGTAATATTGCCACACGAATTGGATTTATTTTGGACATAAAGAAAACCTTCGCAAGCACTCCGCAGGCAATTGCCGATGGTTTAAAGGATGCCGATTTCGGTTTTAATTCGGTTAAATCGCAATGTAGTTATTGTAAAGGAAAGGGTTTGGTTACTACCTCGTTGGATTTTTTGCCCGATGTAGTTGAGGTTTGTCCGGAATGTAACGGGAAACGGTATAAACCGGAAATTTTAGATTATAGAGTAGAAGGCCTAAGCGTTGACCAATGGCTTGGGCTGACAGTTGAAGAAGCATTGAAAAAGGATATTTGGAGTGAAAAATCTCGGAAGGCGTTGAATTGGCTGAGTAAGGCTGGTCTTGATTATTTAACAATAGGACAGGAAATAGGAACTTTTTCGCAGGGCGAATTGCGGCGGCTGGCTTTAGCCGAAAAGTTAATCTTGTTAAAGAAAAAGGCGATTATTTTGCTTGATAATCCAACGTTAGGGCTCGATCCGATAAATCAACAAAAGCTATTCAGCCTTTTGAATTTTCTTGCAGAAAAAGGGAATACCGTAGTAGTTGCCGAAAGCGATTAAA
>ERZ795053.1277-NODE-1277-length-32176-cov-16.454811_pt1 | contig 32176 bp, 26 predicted proteins | sample MGYA00375137_ERZ795053 | MGnify/ENA primary metagenome ERZ795053 (study PRJEB30182, sample SAMN05720284) | activated sludge metagenome | isolation source: Anaerobic digester | place: Hong Kong | collected 2014-12-17 ...
ATGGAGGAACTGGCTCTGCCCGAAAGTGTGGTGATCTTGTACCGATAGTATGGAGGACCTGGCTCTGCCCGAAAGTATGGTGGTCTTGTACCGATATCTATCGGTACTGCTCGCAGGTATGGTGGTCTCGGCTCCGCTCGTAAGTATGGTGGTCTCGGCTCCGCTCGACCACCACTATTACTCCCGGTGGTCGGGAGAAGTCCCGGTGGTCGGGCGGTACCGATAGCGATCGGCACGGGACCATCCGGGAACCATGCAGCCGGGACCATCCGGGACCGAGGAGCCAAGACCATCCGGAACAACATACGTTCCTGCTGAGGTTCTGACTTACTAACCTGACTATAGCGCTGATTCCTGAGGAGTCAAATGTTCCGAAAAAGTATTCTGCTCCCTGGCCAACCGGATAAAAGTACCTGTGATGCTTGATCGCATTCTCAGGAAGAAAAGCCTTTAAGATGAAGGGTCAGCACCAGTGGTGCTTATTCAATACACATTTTCCTGAGCTTTGAGAGGCTTCCATTGAACACATTCAGGTCAACAGTCCCCTTGACCCCGTTAATGGTGGCCTTGTCCGTGTGCTGCCAGAACTGCCAGCGGCGGTGGTGCATGCGGGGCGTATCCTTTACATAGTGGGCAATCCACAACGGGTAATCCTCAAAATCATCGGCCAGGTATTTATCATAAAAACCAGGACTGGTATAGATAATCGGCTTAACGCCATAATGTTCTTCCACCAGCCGGCACCACTCCTGTGCCCCTTCTACGATTTCTGCTTTTGAGCGCCGGTTGCTGACTTCAATGTCAAGTACAGGTGGTAAATCGCCGGGTTTAAGTTTAACCTGTTTAATAAAGTTCTCAGCCTGTTTAGTTGCATCGCGCGTGGGATGAAAAAAATGGTATGCTCCCCGCATCATACCTGCCTCTCCGGCTTTTTCCCAGTTGCGTTTAAATTGCCTGTCCTGTCTGGTTATGCCTTCGGTGGCTTTTAAAAATGCAAAGCTGATTCTGATGCCGTTCACTTCCATTGCCGCAACTTCGGCCCAACTAATACGCCCCTGGTGATGCGAAACGTCAATGCCATGGGTTTTGAATCCTGATGGAATGGGTACGCCAAAATTCTTCAGGTTGTGATATTGTTCCGCTTCTGTCCACGAAAAACCGCTTTTTATCAGGGGAAGGCCATAACGGAAAAACAACGGGGCCATCACAATCAGAAACACCGCAAACAGACCGGCATACAGGTAAAGCCTGGATTTGTTTAATTTTTTCTTCTTACCACCTGCCCGGGCAACTACCACAATCCTCTCCTTAAATGAAACGGTTCCTTCTTGTCTATTGTCCGCTTTTGCTTACTTTTTCAGTTCAAAGACCATGGCAGTCCTGCCTTTGCTGGTCAGTTTTCCGTGAAGCGGGAACGACTGCCCGGTCATAATGTCAAGCGCGTTGTTGTATCCGGAAGTTACTTCGGTGAACCTGCCGGTGTCAATGGTTTTCTCGTCATTGGTGTTGTTGATGACTACCATTACTGTTTCGTCGCCGGCCATCCTGAAATAGACATAAACGCCGTTGAATGGGATAAAATGCCTGAGACTGCCCCGGGCAATGGCATTGCTCGATTTGCGCCAGCGCAGTAATTGCTTCAGGTGGTCAAAAACTTCATTCTGATCCTTTGATCTTCCTTCGCGGAGAAAGGCATTGGTTGAATCGCCCGCCCAGCCACCGGGAAAATCCCAGCGGATGTCGCCGTGGCCTTTGTGCTCGGCTCCGTCCATAAGCAACTCGGTGCCGTAATATATCTGAGGAATGCCGCGTGTGGTGAGCAGAAACGTCAGCGCCATTTTCATGGCAGGCAGGTCTCTGTTGATGGTATTGAAGTAACGGTTTACATCATGATTGTCGAGAAAAGTCACCTTCATGTATGGATCTGAAAAAAGAAAATCCTGGGCAAAAACATAGTAAAGCCTGGCCATCCCTTCGGTCCATCCTTCGTTCTCTGTAAAGGCCTTCTTTGTAGCTTCGTAAAGCGGGAAGTCGGTCACGCTGGGCAAGTTTGAATTGTAACCATCACTGACAATGGCATCCTTCTGATAGAATGCAAGCATACCTTCCTGGTTCAGCCAGGCTTCTCCGACAATGGAAAAATCAGGGTACTCTTCAAAAACCCGGCGACCCCATTCGGCAATCATTTCTTTGTACGGATAAGGCTGGGTGTCGAGCCGGATGCCGTCAAGGCCTGCATATTCTATCCACCATATTGAATTCTGAATCAGATAGTTGGTGACGTATGGATTGCGTTGGTCGAAGTCGGGCATATTGGTGTCGAACCAGCCCTTAAGCAAGCGGTTTTTATCATATTCCGAGGCATAGGGATCTGATAAGGCTTCGGCCCTGAAATTGGAACGGGTAAATTCGGGAAACCGGTGAATCCAGTTGCTCATCGGTAAATCGTTGATAAACCAGTGGTTGATGCCGCAATGGTTAAAAATCATGTCCTTGATTACTTTGATGCCTTTTGCCTGGGCATCCTTCACGAGGTTTACATAATCTTCATTGGTGCCCAGCCTCGGATCGATGCGGTAGAAGTCGGTAATGGCATATCCGTGGTAGGAGTAGGCCGGGTTATTGTTTTCGAGCAGGGGGTTGATCCAGAGTGCAGTGATTCCAAGGTCACTGAGGTAATTCAGGTTTTTCGATATTCCGGCAATGTCGCCGCCATGTCTTCCAGATGGATTTGAGCGGTCGGCCGTTTCGAGCATACCGGGCATATTGTCATTTAAAGGATCTCCGTTTGCAAAGCGGTCAGGCATCAGCAGATAGATTACGTCGGCAGGAGAAAAACCCTTGCGGTCAGCCGATCCTTCTTTCCGTTGCCTGAGTTCATAGGTATATTGAAAGGCCAGTTTGCGGTTGCGCATAAATGAGATGACAAACTTTCCGGGTTTTGCATCCGCGGCGATCTCAATGTTCAGGAAAAGGTAGTTGGGATTTTCAACACTCACTTTGTCCCTCAGTGTAACGCCCGGATAGTTGAGGCTTACAGTAGTGGCGGCAATATCTTTTCCATAGGCCAGCAGTTGCAGCGAAGGATTTTTCATGCCTGCCCACCAGAAGGGAGGCTCAACGCGCAGTTCCGGGATACCCTGTGCAGAAACGGGGCCGGGGAATGCAATAAACAGAAGGAAGGCAAAAAGCAATGCCTGCTGTAGGTGTCGAAGCGGGGAACGGGTTATTTTCATATCTGTCGGATTGTCAATTGTAAGCAGTGCAGCGCGCTGCACCGTGTTTCTGCAAAAATAATAAAAATGAAGGCTCGTGCCCGGTGGGGTGTTCCGGTTTAACGGGATTTCAGGAGCCGTTGTTATAAAGGTTTAGTAATTAGATATATAGCGATGTTGGCTGGTTTTTACAACTGGTTGGTTTATCGGTCAGCATGATTCCGGGAAAGGTTGTAAAACTTATCTAAATAAGCCTTCTGAGTTTGATAATCGTCTTGATTTCCTTGCCATCCCTGGAGAAAACCATGTTTACGGTATTTCCTTCACGCGTACTGAGGATATGATTCAGTTCGCCCAGCGTGAGGCCGAAAACGGGCTTTCCGTTGATATACAGCAATAAATCTCCCACCCTGATTCCGGCTTTATCGCCGGGAGAGCCTTTGATAATTTCGCTCACTTCAAAGATACTAAAGCCTGTACCCAACGCCCTGAAGGTAATTCCGCTCATATTGTATTCGAAAGGCTGTTTGAATTTCAGGCCTTTCTGCAGAATCATCCGCTGGTTGCTGTAATCAAACGTAACCTTGAATCTTCCCAGTGAACCGGCCCCGAGCGTTCCGTTTCTGTGTAACCGGGAATTCAGATTCCATGGCATATAACTATCAGAAAAGGAACTAATTACATTGTCGAGTCGGTAGTTGCCGAGCATCAGCCAGCCAATTCTGGCAAAACTTCCGTGAATATTTCCGGCCAGCCCTTTCCCGATTATGGCATCAAGGTATTTTTCCGGCTTATAGCCGTCAAGGCTGTCGTATTCCAGCAATAAGGGGTGATTTGCCCCTGAGTCAATCATCAGCCAGAGGTCCATAATCCTGCCGTTGTCGAACTCTACCCGGGCGGTCATATAGGGCTTGCCCCGGCTGATCTGAAGCGGTATAATTACAGACCTTGCCGGCGGAGAGTAATCAGCGGGCCGGGTAAACTTAATGGTATTTCTGTCGTAATTGGTGGTAACTACCAGATCCCTGAACTTTTCCATTCCGATCAGGCCGTGCACTCTGGAGCCAATATACTGATCAAGTGAGAAGTAATCTTCACTTAGCAGGATCAGGTTGGTAAACATGGGCTCCAACCGCCCGGTTTTCAGTTTGAAAGGACGTGTTACACAGGCTTCCAGCATATCGGGTGAGCCGGGAGCCGACAACATAAACGTTCTGATGCATTGACTTTCCAGCAAAGAAGTGATTCCGGTATTGGTGATAATAACTCCCTCAACCCCGCTGTCGAGCAGCAGCCTCACAGGAATGGAATCATTGATGATCAGCTCAATAACAACAAGGTTGTCATAGTTGGAGAATGGAATGGTAACCTTGTTTTTCCTTTCCGGAAGGCTGAAATAGTTGAATTGCCCGCTGGCTCCGTTTCCGGCTATAAGGAAAAGGAGTAGTAAAAGAAGTTTATTTAAGGTTCTGGTTTGCACAGGAGCCGGGACAAAGTTTTTGAGAAACATAATAACAACTAAAATAAAAAAAAAGTGTCAGGGGCAGGATGATAGGCTTAATAAAATTAATTTTGCAAAACAGAATAGCAGTTTATATGCATGTAACCTGAATTAAAATGAAAAGCGCTGCTTCAGATATTATCCGTAGTTTATGGAATGAGCTTTACCCTGATCCCATTGATGCATCAGGCCTTGATGCCCTGCTGGCCGAGCTGAATCATGCAAGGAATACCCTGGCATTCGACCCGCAGCCGGAAGGGTGGTACAAAGATGCCGTGGTTTATGCGCTGTATGTTGACTTTTTTAACAACACTTTTGACGGGCTGGTTGAGAAACTCGGTCAGCTTCAGGAGTTGGGAGTAAATTGTCTATGGTTGTTGCCCATTCTTGATTCACCCATGCGCGACGCGGGTTTTGATATCAGGGATTACCGGAACATCAGAGCCGGTTTGCTGGGTTTGCCGGCTGATACGCCTGTTGAGGTTAAGCAGCGCGCTTTCCGTGATTTTCTTGAAAAGGCGCATAACAGAGGCATCAAAGTGATCTTCGATATCGCGATGAACCACACTTCGGAGGAGCATCCCTGGTTTATCGAATCCCGCAAAGGGCCTGACAATCCTTACCGCGATTATTACATCTGGAATAAGGATACCGATAAATACAAGGAAACCCGTCTGTTATTCAAAGGTATGTGCCCCAGCAACTGGGAAAAGGATGGGGAATGGTATTATTTCCATCGCTTTTTCGAGTTTCAGCCCGATCTGAATTACCGGAATCCGGAAGTGCTTGCCGAGGTCTGTCGTATACTTGTTTTCTGGCTTAGTCAGGGACTGGATGGATTCAGAGCGGATGCAATTCCTTATATCTGGAAAGAGGATGGGACTAATTGTGAGAATTTGCCTAAGACCCATACCATAATCAAAATTTTCAGGGCTGTGCTTGATTTTGTGCGGCCCAATACCCTGTTGCTTGCAGAGGCCTGCCAGCCGCCGGCCGAAGTGGTCAGATATTTTGGCGATGGCGATGAATGCCATGCCGGCTATCATTTTCCGCTGATGCCAATGATTTTCAAGTCACTGGCAATCAGCGATGCCAGGCCAGTGCAACATGTGTTGCATCCCTCCGTTACACCTGAAATCGGGCAGGATAATCAGTGGTTTATGTTTCTGCGCTTGCACGATGAACTCACGCTTGAGATGGTAACGCCGGAAGACCGCGCGCTGATCCACGGGCATTATTGCAAAGACCCGCGCTGGGATTTCAGGGTAGGGGAAGGAATTTCTGCCAGGCTTTCAGAACTGCTCGACAGGGATCACCGTAAGATAGGACTCGCATACAGCATCATGCTGACCCTGCCCGGCACACCCATCATTTATTACGGTGATGAGTATGCCCGGTTAAATGATGAAGCCTTTTATGCCCGTTTTAAAAAGGAAACCGGCAAGGACGATACCCGCTATTTCGTGCGCGGGCCCATGCAATGGGAAAAAATTGAAAAGGAACTTGCCGATAAAGATTCACTTACCTTTAAAGTTAACCGGCTTATCCGGGAGCAGTTGAGGGTAAGACGTGGCGTGCAGGCGTTCGGCAGAGGCAGTATGAACTTTGCAATTGTTACAACTACGCATACTCCGGGGGCTGAGAATCAGGTACTTTCCTATTTCAGGTCTGCAGGAGAAGAACGCATCCTTGTACTCAATAACCTTACAGCCGGAGAACTGACCATTGATCAGATCAACGGAGAAAACATAAAGGGACATGACATGTTTACCGGCGATGAGGTACAGACCCCGATAGTGCTGAAACCTTTTGAATTCCGATGGATAAATGTCAAAGCATAGCCTGCCGGCTCTGGCAGGATGGCGCAATATCAGATTTGATTCATTGTAAAACCTAATCATCATCAATATGTCAAACGCAATTACAAAAACCAGCTTTAAGCTTCCCGGTCAGACCAATCTTTATGTTGGTAAAGTCCGTGACGTGTATCACATTAAGGATGAATTACTTATAATGGTTACTACAGACCGGATTTCTGCGTTTGATGTAGTGCTCCCCCGGGGAATCCCATACAAGGGACAGGTGCTTAACCAGATTGCCGCGAAGTTCCTGGACGCAACGGAAGATATCCTCCCGAACTGGAAAATTGCCATACCTGATCCAATGGTCACCGTGGGTCGCCTTTGCGAACCCTTTAAGGTTGAGATGGTTATCCGAGGTTATTTATCGGGGCATGCCTGGCGCGAGTACAAAGAAGGGAAGCGTTTGATCTGCGGGGTGCCTATGCCCGACGGAATGAAAGAAAATGACAGGTTCCCCGAACCCATCATTACACCTACGACCAAAGCATCTGTAGGACATGATGAGGATATTTCGAGAGAGGAAATCCTGAGGCAGGGACTTGTTGAAGAAGCTGAGTACCTGAAGCTGGAAGACTATACCCGGAAGCTGTATCAGCGCGGCACTGAAATGGCCGCACACATGGGCCTGATCCTTGTTGATACAAAGTATGAGTTCGGAAAGGATGGAGATGAAATTTACCTGATTGATGAAATTCACACCCCTGATTCTTCAAGGTATTTCTACCTGGAGGGTTATGAAAGAAGACAGGCCGCCGGTGAATCACAGAAGCAATTGTCAAAGGAATTTGTACGTGAATGGTTGATAGCCAATAATTTTCAGGGTAAGGAAGGGCAGGTAATGCCGGAAATGACCGATCTGTTTGTAAATCAGGTTTCTGAAAGATATATTGAACTTTATGAAAGTATTACCGGTTCAAAATTTGAGCGGGCTGATATTTCTGATGTACTGACCAGGGTCGAACAGAACATCCTGAAGTTCATTACTGCATATTACAGATAGTTTTTGTAATGTCCACCGCTTTTTCCCGGATTACAGGCCACTGGTCTGATCCGGGTTTTTCTTTAATAACAGGATTGATCAGGGATCCTTTACCAGTATTCAGATTAATGCAGTCCTCAGGTGGTCAATTTCCCGGGCCCGTTCTGCTTCTCCGGAAGCAGCCAGAAGATAGGAAAGCAGTTCAAACAATTTACTGATAACAAACCTGGGGGCTACAGGTCTGAAAAACATATCATCCGGCGATAGCTTGAGCCGGCGGAGCAGGGTTACAATTTCATTTCGGGTAAAGATACCGCCCTTATTCTCGGGGTTGATGTAAAACATGACCCTTGCAGGCTCATCAGGTGATTTTTCTGTCTCATCAAGCCAGGCCATTACAAACCGTTCTCCGGGTAGCAGAATGCTGCGTACCGGTAAATCAAGGCTTTGGGCAAGCAGGGTATATAGAATCCCGATGGAGATGGCATAACCGCTGCGGGTCTCAAGGAGATTGTTAAGGAAAAGATAACGGGGCTCCGTGGTTTGCCTTGATGGCAACTGAAATTTGTGCAGGTCGAAGATGATGTGGTTGAGCACCTTTACTTTTTCGAGGGCTGTGAGGCTGCTGTTCAGTTCCAGCCAGATATCCCGCCGTATGTCATGCAATTGGCTTTTGACTTCTTCAGCATCCATGTTCTGATACTGATAGCGGGTAAAGAGCAGGTATCCTTCCAGCAGGTTGTCATTTCTGAAATGTGCCCAGTTTGTGAGATCGAGGTAAAGCTGGTTGTATTGTATGCTATGGATTATGTCCTCTATTCTTTTCTGAAGTAAACTGTCGAAGGTGCTTTCCCAGGCAGACTCCAGAAAAGGTACTGCCTGGCTCCCATAGGCAAAGATACGGTCGCGGACCTGCGTAAATGCTTGCTGGTCAGGTTCGTCGAGCAGACTGATCAAAGCCTGGAGCTGAGGGTCTTTTCCTTGCGGCTGATCCATTGGCCGGTAAATATTTTCAGGTACAAAGATCGGCATAATTCTGCTGTCCGATCGGTTAATTTATCAACATAGTTTTGATTTCATAACTGTCAATCAGCAATTTGATGCTTCATGCCTGTTTCAGCCCGGATCAGGTAAATCCGTGATGGATTCAAGAACCGTACTGATAAGTTGTTCCATGGTTTTGTGATAGTCTTTGCTGTATTGTTTTGCCATCCGGTTGGCAACAATGGCGCATATGGTAAGCGTGTTGTGGCCTAAAAGTTTTCCCAGCCCGTATAAGGCGGATGTTTCCATCTCAAAGTTGGCCACTTTCATTCCGTTATATTCAAAGCCGGCAATGGCTTGATTCAGATCGGGATGCGTTGTGGCAAGCCTGAGCCTGCGACCTTGTGGTCCGTAGAATCCGGGGGCTGTGGCTGTCATCCCTTTGGTGAATTTACGCCCCATAATATTCAGAAGCTTGTTTGAGGCTCCCACCACATAAGGCCGCGGAAAGTTCTGATCCCATCGGGTTTGACTGATAAATGCCCTGGTAAGTGGTTGGTCGATAATTATTTGTGAATCAAGGTAATAGTATAGCATCCCGTCAAGGCCGATACCATGCGTGGAAACAATGGCCGTATCAACCGGGATATCCTGCTGCAAGGCCCCCGATGTACCCAGACGGATAATGTTCAGCGAAACATGCTTATCTCTGACTTCCCGCCTTTTAAGGTCTATATTGAAGAGGGCATCAATTTCATTGAGCACAATGTCAATATTGTCGGTGCCCATTCCGGTCGACAAAACGGAAATTCTTTTTCCGCCGATACTTCCGGTGTGGGTGCAGATCTCACGGTTCTGGCGCGTGAGTTCAATATGGTCGAAATGCCTGGAAATCAATGGTACTCTGCCCGGATCGCCCACTATGATAATGTCGGACGCCAGTTCACCGGGTTTGAGATTGAGATGGTAAATACTGCCGTCGGGGTTTATGATCAATTCTGAAGCACCTATCTGAGCCATACCTGAGGTTTGTTTGTTTATTGCTGTGACAGACTTACATTTGCATTGTTAATACAAATGTAGGCAATAATCCTGAAGCTATGAATAACATACTCGTTCCATACGATTTCGATCCGCAGACCGATCTGGCTTTTGACCAGGCCATCCACCTGGCCCGGCATACAAAAAGCAGCATTACCTTGTTATATGTTCATGAACAACAGGGCTTTTTATCCTCTTTGTTCAGCCAGGAACAGAATGAAGAAATGCTGGAGAAGATCAGTGATCAAATGGATGCAGTGGCTGCGAATATGTCATTCAGGAGTGGGGTTGATATCAGCGTCAGACTCGAAGTCGGAAGGGTATATTCAGTTATTGTGGATGTTGCCGGGGAGACGGGGGCTGAATTTATTGTAATGGGAACCAGAAGCTTTGAATCATCTGCGCGCGACAGCAACCGAATGGCCGGGGCCAACACCTCCAGGGTCATCCGGGCGGCTCATTGCCCGGTGATTACCATCGGGGGACGAACACACTACGATGGCTGCCGGACCATTTTGCTGCCTTTGGATCATCACGCCGAAACCGGTCAGAAGGTTAAGTGGGCAATTAAACTTGCCGGCATTTACGGGGCACAGGTCAGGGTGGTCGGCGCAATGAGTATGGAACAAAAGGAAAGAGTCAGGGAAAAGATCCGGCGACAGGTTGTAAGCGTGCACGATCAGATTAAAAATGCCGGAATAGGCTGTGAAGCTGAAGTGCTCGAAGTGCAGGCCGCCGAGAAGGATATTGTGGCCTCTTTGCTGAATTATGCCCAGTCAAAAGGGGATATTGACCTTATCATTATTATGACTCAGCAGGAGTCGGCAATTGTGGAGTTCTTTGTTGATTCAAGTGCGCAGGAGTTTATCAGGCGGTCTGATATTCCGGTTATGTCTGTGGTCCCGAAAGAGTCTGCCGGTAAAATATCCGGGGAATAACCGATAATTCATTAAATTTGCTTTAAGGCTGCCGGTAAGCAGGTATTATGCCGAACATTATAAAAAAACACATTCCATGAAAAGAAAGATCATTTTAATTGCAGGGTTTATTGTCGTTATCCTTCTGGCCATATTCTTCTGGTGGAGGTATTACTTTGTGTTTGGTGAAGGCGTGAAGGCAGGCACCCTCAATTTCGTTGTCAGAAAAGGCTATATTTTCAAAACATGGGAAGGCCGGTTGATTCAGGAAGGCTTTAAAACGCCGCTGCCCGGAGCCATGCAAAGCAATGAATTTGAGTTCAGTATTACCAACGACAGCATAGCTGCCGTGCTGGAGCGCAGTGGCGGCCGCTTTGTTGAATTGCGCTATAAAGAATTTCTCCATCCCTTACCCTGGAGGGGAATGAGCAATTATGTGGTAATCGAAATCCTCGAAGTGCAGGATGTGCCTGCCCGTCCGGGCAACATTCCATATGGTGAATAATTAAATATATCAATTGAACTGACATGAGTGTAATCAAGCAGTTGCTTCATTATCTTAATCTTGAGAGCGAGGTCGAGGATTTTGATAAGATTCACCAGACAATTGAGAAGGATATAATTTTCAAAGGAACGAATCTGTGGATCCTGATTTTTGCAATCATTGTTGCTTCCGTAGGGTTGAATATGAACTCCACTGCGGTAATCATCGGTGCCATGCTGATCTCTCCATTGATGGGCCCGATTAACGGAATAGGCTATTCTGTAGCCACCTACAATTTTCCGTTATTCCGTACGGCCATCAAAAACCTGGGGTTTGCCGTCGCCGCAGGACTTACCGCATCCACAGGCTACTTTGCCCTGAGCCCTGTTTCAACTGCGCATTCCGAACTGCTTGCACGCACAAGTCCGACCATCTATGATGTGCTGATCGCTTTGTTTGGCGGCCTTTCCGGAATCGTTGCCATCAGCAGCAAGCAAAAGGGAAATGTAATACCCGGCGTGGCCATTGCCACAGCCCTGATGCCGCCACTCTGCACTGCAGGCTATGGCCTGGCCACCGCACAGTTTCAGTTTTTCTTCGGTGCCTTTTATCTTTTTACGATCAATACCGTTTTTATTGCCATTGCGGCGATGGTGGTTTCACAACTGCTGAAGTTTCCTATTATTACCCTTGCAAGCGAATCACACAAAAAGCGTGTGAACCATTGGATATCCCTGGTTATTGCGATTACCATACTGCCAAGCATCTATTTCGGATATGGTTTGGTTCAGAAAGAGCGTTTCAATGAAAATGTAGCACGTTTTACTAAAAATGTCAGCGTTTTTGAAGGCAGCTACCTGCTCAGATACGAAAGTAACCCCGGCACCCGCGAAATAATGATGGTTTATGGAGGAAATACACTTACTGAAGATCACAAACTTATGCTTGAAGAAAAAGCCAGGGATTTTTCACTCGGAAATGCCACGCTTAACATTCGACAGGGTTTTTCGCTCAACGAGTCGTCAAATTCGGAGGTTGATAACCTGAAACTCGAGATCAGCCGCCTGAACATGCAGTTGGCTGAATCTGAACGAAAAGCGGATAGTCTTGAAAAAAAGCCGCTTTTGGGAGAAGCGTTGCTGGCTGAACTTAACGCAATATTTCCCGAGGTGGTTTCATGCACATATGCCGAAACTTATTTATACACAATGCCTGCACGTGAGCAAAAGCGCGTTGCCCAGGTAGTACTGACGTTTGAAAACGGAAATCCGGATCAGGAAAACCGGGATCGTATCATAACCTGGTTGCAGAGACGCCTTGAAACAGATATGGTTCAGGTGCTGTTTGACACCGAATAGGATTGTTTGGTTTCCTCAAGCACCCGGAGTTGTAAAATTGTTCGGGATTGAACCTTATATCATGTCAGGCATGATTCCCGCAGAAAGTTTGGCAAATTACCAGATAAAGATGTCTTCCCGCTTTTTGGGTCTGCGGTCATCCAGCCAGATAAAATTTTTCAGCAGTAGCTCTTCCTGGCTGAGTTCGCCCTCGGGGTGCAGCACAGCCGTGGGTTTTTCGATGTAAATGATCTGCTTTATTTTCCTGTCGCGCAACCTGATACTCATATTGCTGGCGAATGCCTTGTTGATACCGGTCAGGGTTCCGTCTTCCTCCCTTACCCAGTAAATCGTTTCGGCATTGCCCTCAACCTCGATTTTGATCAGCTCATTGTCAATGAAATAGCCTTTCATGTTCCGCCCTTTAATCTGGTTGTACCCGCTTCCTAAGGTATCGCTCGAAATGATGAATGCGTTGTTGAACAGCCGGAGTTCCTTTACCTCTTCATTACCGGTAAGGATATGAATGGAGTCGGAAGTCATCTGGTTTTCTTCGGTCCATAGCACAGGAGACCTGAGCATGCGCATGGTGCTGTCGCTGAATTTGTATATCAGTGAATCGGACATCCCCTGCAGGTCGGTGCGGAAAAACTTTACATGGTAAAAGGCAAAGATCTCTTTGGTTTTCTGAGCTGAATCAAAGGTTGCCCGCAGGGTGTCGGCATGCATAAACAACGTGTCCTGATCTTCGATAAACAGGGCCTCGGGCTTTCCGGTGATCAGGGTGTATCCCAGGTCCTTGCGGTAACGGGCATACTGTCCGAACGAAATCATATTTTGCACGGTATCAATAACCATAATGTTCCTGAAGGCCTCTCCGAAACCATTTGTACGTTCATAATACAGGCTGTCGCCGGTAAGCACCTGATCGCCGTTTTTAACCCGTGCATTTTCATCGAATTCAGCAATATCCGTTACGGTGTTGTACCACCCATTCTCTGCATATATATCTGTTTCTTCACCCTTTATGGTAGTTGGCCCTCTGAACCATGAGATTTTGCTTTGGGTATTGTATTGCAGGGTGTCGCAATTCATTACATAATCGGGGTTAGTCAGTACAACATGGTCGCGGAAAAAGAAATCCTTACTGTTGGTGTGATAGTAACCCCGTTTGCTGTCAAGGGTATTCTGATCGTTCACAATATGGCCGCCGGTAAGGTAATACGCGATACCTGTATTCCTGTCGTAAATCAGCTTGTCGGTGGTCAGAATGGTTCGGTTGTCGATCAGTTTTACATTATCAAATACTTCTGCAATCCGGGTTTGCCCGCTGTAATAGATGGAATCTCCGTAAAGATTAAGGGTATCGCTGGATTTAATGTGCACCCTGCTGTATGCTTTCATACTGTTGGTGGCATTGTTCAGATGCGCGGAATCGCAATAGAGGAATGCTCCTTCGTGCTCAAAAACCGCATTTCCGATAATGCGCTGTACATTTTCACCCAGCGCTTTATTGTAAGCCATTACATCCGCCTGCACCAACCGGATTTTTCGGGGTTGCTGGGCAGAAACCATCAGACCGGAAAACAAAAAAATCTGAATCCACAGAAAAGGCAGGCGCATCGGCATGTTTGCAATTATAACCGCAAAACTATGAAATTATTGCTATGCCGGAACCTTTAAAGTGATAAACCAGGCCGGTATAATCCCGGCAACGCAATTAATTTGGCGAAAATACAAACAAGTGATTTCGCCGCTTGTTTATTATTTCACAATATAATGTGATCTTCTTTGAATGTTCTGGATTACCCGCCTCTGTTTCTTTCTGGTTTTATTGAAAGTATTGATTTATTTATTGTTCAAAAACTTCTGACTATGGAAAACAAAAACCTGGCGTTTGATTACATTCACGAATACCTCTTCAGGAATGAACAGGTGGCTGCCAATCTTGCTTCCGAACAGAATCTTAATCCTGAAGACCGGCAGGAGCTCAGCGATATACTGAGTGTGCTTGGGCAGATGTCGCAAAATGCGCGGAACTTTAACAAGGTCAACAATCAGGTGCTTGGCAAGGCCATGGAACTTTCGATGGAAAACATGGCCAATACCACGCAAACCATTATGAGCATCAAGTCCTCATTGCAGGAGGTGATCCGCGATGCGAAGAGCGCATACAAATACGTGCTCTGGATGTATGTGCTGGCGTTTATGCTGGGGATTGCCCTGATCGCCGTGGCGGTGGTTTTTGCAGCCCAGGGCAAGACCATCTTGTCCATCGCTTTTGGAACCATCGGGTTGATTGACATCGTATCCCACTTCATTTTCAAACCTCCGCTTGAGTTGCAAAGCAGCAGGGCGAACCTTACGCAACTGATGATTGTTGTAACCAACTGGTTTTCGGATATTGTCAATCTGAATACTTTTATCACCGCCAGGGGAGAAGCGCTTACGCTGACTGAATTGAGTGAGATTTCGGACAAGCAGAATGCCAATACTGCAAAAATGATTGATCTGATTGAACGATACAGTGAGCCTTCGTCGGTTAAACAGGGAATAACAGGCAATGAATCCGGGGCTGCATAAGGTTTGAGAATCAGGTAATTTAAGGCATAATACCGGGTACATTGCCGGGTTTTCAGAAGATAGATCTGGCAGTATAGGTAGTAAACAACTCCAAAGCCTTCATGCCGGCCAGTGAGTTGCCGGCTGAATTGAGTCCCGGCGACCAGACTGCCACTGCCAGTTCACCCGGCATTACCGCCACGATGCCACCGCCCACGCCGCTTTTACCGGGAAGCCCGACCCGGTAAGCAAATTCACCTCCTTCGTCGTAAAGACCACAGGTCTGCATCAGCGCGTTGATTCGCTTGGCCTGCCTCGGCCCGCAGATTACCGAGCCGCTTACCGGATCGGTGCCGCCATGGGCTAAAAAAAGAAAAGCCCGGGCCAGATCCATGCAGTTCATCGATAGGGCACACTGATGAAAATAGAGGTCCAGCACCCGGTCCACTTCATTAAACAGATTGCCGTAACTTTTCAGAAAATTTGCGAGGGCTGCGTTGCGGTGGCCCGTTTCCTTTTCAGATCCTGCAACCTCCCTGTCATAGTCAATAGCCTGATTTCCTGAGCATTTGCGCACAAAATCAACCAGCGCGATGAGGGGGTCACGGTTTTCGAAAATCACGCAGTCGGTCACCACCAGCGCACCGGCATTGATAAAGGGGTTGCGGGGCTTACCGTTTTCATATTCAAGCTGAACCAGTGAGTTGAAGGGGTTCCCTGAAGCCTCGCGGCCTACCCTGTCCCAAAGCGCATCACCCATGCGGTCCATCACCATGGCAAGGGTGAAAACCTTGGAGATGCTTTGAATGCTGAAGTTTTCACTTGCATCTCCTGTCGTATAGAGTTCTCCCCTGACGGTTGCTACAGCCATGCCGAATTTTTCCGGATCTATTCTCGACAATGCCGGAATGTAGGTTGCAACCTTTCCTTTGCTCAGCAGAGGTTTTATTTCCTCTGCAATGTTTTCAATAATCCCGGTGTAAGATATCATTGAACGATAAAAGTTAATTTTTGTGAACTTATTGGCTGTGGCTTGTTAAATAAAGTGTCCCTGTGAGCCTGAACTGCGTCGCCCTGTGCTGCGGACAGCCAAAGATGCCTCACGGAATGTCAGTGCAAATTTAACCGGAATAATCTATATTTGTGATATGAATATCAAAGCTATGCAATCCACCCCCTACGCTTTACTTGCGAAGAAATTTTATTTTGACGATACTGCTTTCATCAACCTGATGAGAAAACGGATATACAATGTACTGCTGATCGCCAGCAATTATGATTCGTTTGTACTGGAGGGAGATGGCCGCATTGATGAGCAGATATTTATCGAGTATGTTTCGCTCAGCCTCAGGTATCCTCCCCAGTTTATTCAGGTGTCTTCAGAGGCCGAGGCAAAGGAAGTGCTTGAAAGTCAGAATATAGACCTTATTATCACCATGTTAAGCATGGGGAAGAGTGAAAATTTTGATTCTGCGAAAAGGATTAAGGCTCTGTATCCGCAAAAACCCATTGTTGTGCTGACTTCATTTTCGCGCGAAGTCACCCTTACCCTGGCCAACGAAGACCTCTCGGCCATTGATTATGTATTTAGCTGGCTTGGCAATGCCGATATCCTGCTTGCCATTATTAAACTGATTGAGGACAGGATGAATGCCGAGAATGATGTCAAGGATGTCGGTGTTCAGGTTATCCTGCTGGTAGAAGACTCTATCCGTTTTTATTCCAGTTATTTGCCGAATATTTACAAGATCATTTTCAAGCAGTCGAAGGCTTTTATGACCGAAGGTCTGAATGAGCACCAGATGATGCTGCGTATGCGGGGCAGGCCTAAGATATTGCTGGCTACAAATTACGAAGAGGCTGTAAGTTATTATGAAAAGTATAAGAATAACCTGCTTGGAATCATCACCGACACATCCTATCCAAGAAATGGCCTTGAAGATCCTCAGGCCGGAATCAGACTGGTGGAAAAGGTGAAGCGGGACGACGAATTTATGCCCATACTGATGCAGTCGTCTGATCTGTTGAATGCCGAGGTGGCGCGCGGACTCAGGGTTGGCTTTCTGCATAAGCAGTCAAAGACACTCTCCATCGAACTGAGGAATTTTATAAAGCAGTATTTCGCTTTCGGTGATTTTGTTTTTGTGGATCCCGACACCAGGCTTGAAGTTGCCCGTGCTGCTGACCTCAAAGCCCTTCAGCAAAAGATTTTTGAAATTCCGGATAATTCGCTTGCTTATCACATCTATCGAAATCATGTGTCCAAGTGGTTGTATGCCAGGGCTTTGTTTCCGCTTGCCGAACTTTTCCGCGATCTTCGCCCGGGCGACTTCAGTGATCTGGATGAAATCAGGCGTTTTATTTTCGATGCCATTGCTACATTCAGACTGAATAAAGCACGGGGTATAATTGCCGAGTTTAACCGCGAAAGCTTTGACGAGTACCTGAGTTTTACAAGGGTAGGACAGGGGTCTATCGGAGGTAAAGCCCGGGGACTTGCTTTTCTCGATTCCATGATCAAACGCAACCGCCTGCTTGATCAATGGCCGGGTGTGATCGTTACCATTCCCCGGACGGTGGTGCTAGGAGCAGATATCTTCGATGAGTTTATGGAGGATAATAATCTGTATAAGATTGCGCTATCCGACCTTTCAGATGAGGAGATTCTCGATCATTTCATCGCGGCCAGGCTTCCTTTCCGCTTACATGAGGACCTTTATACTTTTATAACGGTGGTAAATAAACCGATAGCCGTGCGGTCTTCGAGCATGCTGGAGGATAGCTATTATCAGCCCTTTGCCGGGATCTATTCCACATATATGGTTCCCAATTTTGTGAATGATGAACGTATGACCATTGAAAACCTGAGCAACGCCATTAAAAGCGTTTACGCTTCAGCCTTTTTCAGGGATTCAAAATCATATATGACGGCGACTTCCAATGTTATTGATGAAGAAAAGATGGCCATCGTGCTGCAGGAGGTTACCGGCACACAATACGGGGAGCGTTTTTATCCGACTTTATCAGGGGTTGCCCGATCTATAAATTTCTATCCGATTGATCCTGAAAAACCGGAAGACGGCATAGCAAACATTGCATTGGGACTTGGGAAGTATATTGTCGACGGCGGGTTGACGCTCAGGTTTTCGCCACGTTACCCCAAAAAAGTGCTTCAGTTGTCTACGCCCGAATTTGCCCTTCGCGAAACGCAGAAGCATTTTTATGCACTGGATCTGCGGCCGGGTACTTTTATACCCTCCACTGATGATGGTTCCAACTTGTTGAAGTTGAATATACAGGATGGCGAAACAGACGGGTCGCTGAGAAATATAATTTCTACCTTCGACTACGAGAGCAATATGCTGCGCGATGGTATGTTCGGATCCGGAAAGCGTATCGTTACTTTTTCAAACATCTTATCCCACAATGTATTTCCGCTGGCCGATATTCTTTCCACCGTGCTCGAAACAGGGCAACGCGAAATGAGTAAACCCGTTGAAATTGAATTTGCGGTGGATCTGAACCGTCCCAAAGGCTCTCCTGCATTGTTTAACCTGCTGCAAATCAGGCCGATTGTTGATAACAGGGATGCCATTGAGGCTCATCTTGAGGATGTGATTGAACAGGATACGGTTATCTATGCTCATCATGCACTGGGCAATGGCATTATCCGGGATGTGTATGATATCGTTTACATCAAGCCCGAGTCGTTTAATCCTGCTGCCAACAAGGAAACAGCAATTAAAGTTGGGAAACTGAATGAGCATTTCCTTGCGGAAAAAAGCAATTATGTGCTGGTAGGCCCCGGGCGCTGGGGAAGTAACGACCCGTGGCTGGGAATTCCGGTAAAATGGCCTCAGATCTCCGCCGCCCGGGTTATCGTGGAATCAGGCCTCGAGCATTACCGGATAGATCCTAGCCAGGGAACCCATTTCTTCCAGAACCTGACCTCTTTCAGGGTTGGTTATTTTACCATTAATCCGTTTTTAAAAGACGGATACTACGATCTTGATTTTCTGGCTTCTCAAACTCCGTTTTATGAAGATGATGTGATTCGTCATATCAGGTTTGAGCAGCCACTTGTAATCATGATTGACGGTAAAAAGAATCTTGGCGTGGTTATGAAACCGCAATCCGCGGGTGTTAATCCTGGAGGGTGAAAAAGCCCTGGCTATGGAAGTTGCCGCCGCTGACCTCAGGTTATGGCGATACTCCGGAACTGCTGATGGGCAGTTGACCTGCTTTTAGGCTGTATCCTAGTTTCCGTCAACCAGGTAAGCCCGGAGTTTATCCGTGCGGGCATTTTCGAACAGCTCCACGGGGCTGCCTTCCTCAATGATTTCACCATCATCCATAAAAATCACATGATCGGCCAGCCTGATCGCCTGTCGCAGCACATGGGTCACAAGGATAATGGTGTAATGTTTTTTTATATCTCTGAAAAGGTTCTCAATAATTTTACTGGAAGTGGGGTCAAGGGCGGAGGTTGGTTCATCAGCAAGGATAATGGATGGCTTAACAGCCAGTCCGCGCGCCAGACAAAGCCTTTGCTGCTGCCCGATTGACAGACTGGACGCCGGTGAGTTCAGGCGGTTTTTTACTTCCTCCCACAGGCCAACCTCTCTGAGGTGCTTCTCAACACTGAACGCAATCAGTTTTTTATCGCGGACGCCCTTCAGCTTTAAACCATAGGCTACATTTTTATAAATTGATATTGGAAGCGGATAGGGCCTTTGCGAAAGGAGCCCCATTTTCTGCCGGATATCCGGAATGCTGGCCGTAGTGTTCAGAATATCATCATTGTCAATGTATATGTTTCCACTTACCTTCAATTCGCGGTAAAGATCGGTGAGCTTGTTCAGGCATTTCAGCAGGGTGGTTTTGCCGCATCCTGAAGGGCCGAGCAGCACGGTGATACGGTTTTTGGGGATCTCCAGGTTGATATTCTTTAAAATGTGGTGATCTCCGGCCTTTACGTTCAGGTTCTTAACCCGCAGCACTGCCTCCGGTTCTGTCGCTCTCAGAATCCTGAGCTGTTCAATGCCATTCGTTGAGATATATGGTTTGCCCATTTTTTTACTTGAGGTTGGTTTTTGAATATCGTTTCGACAGCAGGCGTGCACCAATGCTGATAAAAAGGATGATGATCGTCAGAATGATGGAAGCGGCAAATGCCCTGTCGCGCACTTCCGGGATCGGTGATCCGAGCTGAAAGAAAATAGCAAGAGGGAGTGTGGCTGCAGGTTCATCAAGAGTCACCGGAATGTTATCGGTGTAACCGGCGGTGAACAGCACCGAGGCGGCGTCGCCTATGCCTCTGCCGAATGAAAGCAAAACTGCCGTGATGAACCCGGGGAAGCCTTGTTTGAACATTATCCGGAAAGCTGTTTCAGTGCGGGTGGATCCCAGGGCCAGTGAAGCTTCATGCATTCCTTTCGGGATGGTGCACAGCACTTCATCGAAGGTGCGCACCATGATGGGCGAAATCAGCAGGGCAACGGTAATAATTCCTGCAAGCAGGGAGGCATTCATGCCGAAAAATAACATAAGCGTGAAACCAAAGGCTCCGTAGACAATGGAAGGGATGCCCCATAAGGCATCCAGAAAATAGCGGATGGTATTCTGCGTACGCCGGTACCTGATCAGCTGAACGTTGAGGTAGAGCGCTGCAGGCATGCCGATCAGCACTGCAATCAATGTAGCGCCGATGGAAATGTAAAGCGAGCCTGTGATCGCATTGAGCACACCGCCTTCCCCTCCGTAGTAATAGCCGCCCCTGGGGGTTTTAAATACCATGTCCCAGTTGAGTGCCGCGAATCCTTTGTAGAAAATAACAATAATGATAAAGGCAAGCACGGCAATCAGCGAATAGGTGAACAGGGCTGAAAGCCGGATGAAGAACTTTTCCTCAAGCATTTTAAATCTTCTCACAGCCTTTTGGTTTTATGGATCAGTAACCTGAAGAATAAATTGATAACCAGGATGATGATTAAAAGCAGAAATGCGGCAAACATCAATGCGGAATCATACATGGGTATGGAAAGCATTTCGCCGTAATTGTTCGCGATCAGGGCCGGCAGCGGGTAAGCCGCATTAAACGGGTTACCCGAAGCTTTAACTACGTTGCCCACTACCATCATCACGGCAATGGTTTCACCGAATGCCTTGGCAATTCCCAGGCCATAGGCTGAGATAATGCCGGGGTAGTTGCCCCTGATAACAACATGTTTGACCGATTCCCACATGGTTGCGCCCAGCGAAAGGGATGCTTCCTTCAGTCCGTTTGGGACGGTATTGAAAACTTCGATGAGCATATTGAGGGTGTAAGGGATGACCATCACCGCAAGTACGATGCCCCCCGCAAGCACCGAATAGCCCGATGACGGTGAATCTGAAAGCGGGACGGAAATGGCTGATACGAAGGGGACGATGACCAGGATGCCCCAAACCCCGTAAATCACGGAGGGCAATCCTGCAAGTACATCAATTACCGGATGCATAATCCGGATCAGTGCACGGGGAGCAAACTGTGTAAGGTAGAGTGCCGCCAGAAGACAAACAGGTGCCGTAAAAAGAAATGACAGCAGGGTTACATAAAGTGAACCGGCTATAAAAGGCCAGAATCCAAATGACCCCCTTGAAGGTTCCCATTTGGATGAGAAAACCAGTTCCAGAAAAGAATGTTGTTCAAAAATGGGTGCAGCCTTGATATACAGACCCAGGCAGATAACCAGAGGCAATACCAGGATGGTGATCAGGGTGGTGATCATCCAGAATCCGTTTAGCTTGTCGATGATCTTTCGTCGCAACTGCATGGCTTGTTAATACATTCAGCGGGCCTGGGGGCGGGCGGATGTCTATTTGAGTTTTTTCAGATACGATTCAATTTTTTCACTGTCGATGGGAACATAACCTGCTTCCTTTACATACTGCTGGCCTTCAGTCAGACACCAGCGGATGAAATCGAGGGTAGCCTGTTTCTGTGGTTTGCCTTTGGCTACAAAATAGAGTTCACGTGCTGGCGGCGATGGATAAACACCACTGCCAATGGCCTGAAGCACCCCGTCGAACGTTTCATAAAAATCTTCTTCCGGATCCAACATCCCGTTGTCATTGATATCGATGGGTGCGATTTCGATGCCCGGCCTTTTTTTTCCGGTATTGATGTCATAGGCAAATATGGTGTTGTTGAATCCCATGCCCAGCTTATCTTTAGCCACGGCGTCTGCCATGCCCGGATCACCAAATATACCTATCCCGGCAAGGTTTTCCTGGTGCCCCCCCAGGTACTTCGCCCAGGTTTCCGCGGCTCCGCATGCGTCGGAACGGGTGTAAATGGTCATTTGGGCTTTTTCGGGCTGATTCAGGATTTTCCCCCAGTCTTTCACAGTCTGGTCCATAAATATAGCCTTGAAATCTTCACGGCTGAGCCCCTGCTGCCTGAGAACAGACAGATAGGGGTTCTGGCTGCTGATGGTGGGAACTACCGCATCAATGGTAAGGCCAACCCACCATACGCCCTGTTGTTTCTCTTCGTCAGCTATTTCACGCGAAAACATGCCCAGGTCAACGGCTCCCGACAGGGCATCGGCCATGCCTTTGCCAGCGCCACCTCCGGAAACATTGAACCTCACTTCCGGGTTGATTTTGCCGTATTCCTCCGTCCATTTTACTGCAAGAGGATAAAGTGCAAATGCCCCCGAAAGGGTAATGGTGTTATCTTTCTTTTCGCGTGATGCGCATCCTGAGAACACAATGGATATAGCAATTGCCGATAAAATTATGCTGCGTTTCATGATTGTTTATTTTAAAGGGGAATTTGTCTGTTTGAAAAGATTGGGTGTAAGTGTCAGCTGGATGTAGAAAAACTGATTGAAATTGTCAGAATTGGTTTGCTGAATTTCTTTCAATGTTTCAGTCGGATTGAAAAAAATGTATCCGCTTTCAAGATTACCCCATTCACTGAACCTGTATTTCAGGATAAGATCATTTTCAAAACCGAGCGTTTTGTCATCGGGCGTGCCCGGGTTGGTCATGGCGAGGTTGAAGAAATGAACGGTATTTCTTACGGAAACTTTCTTCGAGAATTTGTAATCGAGCCATAAATAATAATCAGCCAGGCCCCCCTGTCTGGTTTGGACAGGATAATTGGTAAAATAGTCCATGGCGCCGTTAAAACCGTGTCTGTTTCCGTAAAGCGGGTCGAAGAGCTTATCGGTTTCATCCGGGCCGGGTGTTTTGTCATTTCCCGATAGATAGCTGATTCCTGCACCGGGAGTCAGTTTTCCGGTTTTCAGGCTGATTTCGGCTTCAATCAGCATGGCGTTCAATTTATTCCCGTCCCGGTTTTTACCGTATTGATAGTAGGCATTACCCATGAAATTCAGTGCTTCCCCGCTGTAATTTCCGTAAAATCCGCTCGTATGCCTGAAATTTATCGGATCTGTCGTGTCCGTTTTGGTATAGCCTGATGAAATGTGGAGAAACGAAAGGTTCAGTTTTTCACTTACCTTTTTGTTGATCCACAGATAGTTCAGTGATTTTATCCGCGCTTTTGGATAAAGGTTGCCGTATGATGCTTCCGAAAGGGTGTTCCATGAAGCACCGGCGTCAATTTTCCAGCCATCCCTGCGGTATTTCAGCACGAGGGCATCATAGCTGATACCATTCTGATTCCAGTTGCGGTTTCCAAGCATTCTGCCGTTATCGTAAATAAGCTCCTGACGGCCTGCAGAAATACTCAGGAGTTCGGAAATTCTGAGTTCAGCGTAAGCTTCATAAAGATCCAGTGAAGGATTGTCACCAACCCCGGTGGCGCTCAATTTGGCCTGATCTCCCCATAACCTGACATCCTGGGGGACAATTTTCAGCTTTAGCCGGGGCATTTCATAGGTGAAAGCCAGTCTGGTCCGCTGAGAAACCAGCACAGCCGGTGAAGCGTCTTCAGGATTTATTTTCTGATATCCGTCACGCACTTCGCCACGTGCCCGGAGCTGGGCATCAACTGAAAACTGTGCAATGGCGGCCTGAGAGATGAAAATCAGGAAAATCAGGATAAAATTTGATTTACGGATGGCCTGTTTCATAAGCAGTGATAATTTTGATGATTCAAAATTATAGTCTGCTCAATTAGTATGAAACAGTTTTTAGGCGTAATCCGGAAATACGCTTAAAAGCGCAGCGGTAAGTATAAAAGCGTATGAAAATCAAACTTCCACAATTCCGTTTCTGATGGCGTACAGTACCAGTCCCGCTGTATTTTTACTATCGGTTTTCTGCAACAGGTTTTCCCGGTGTTTGTCCACTGTGCGCTTGCTGATTCTGAGCAGGCCGGCTATTTCCTGGTTCGAAAGTCCCTGACAAATGCGGTAGAGCACTTCAGTTTCTCTTTCTGAGAGTTCAGAATTACGGGGCTGTTTCTCTTTTTTACTGATATTTTTAAGAATCCCGTCCAGGATTTCAGGGGAAAAATAGTTGTGCCCTGACATAACCGCTTTCATGCATTCCTCAACCTCATGCAATCCCGAATTTTTAAGAATAAACCCCCGGGCACCGGCGCTGATCATACGGGAGGTGTAGTCTTCGTCGGCATACATAGTTAAAGCGATGATTTTCATATCCGGGTTAATTTCAAGCGCTTTTCGGGTTGTTTCAATGCCATCGAGGCCCGGCATACTGATGTCCATGAAAACCAGCTCAGGCACCTGCTTATTTAAATCGGAGAGAAATGCGCCGCCATCCGGAGCCTGGAAAACTTTGCTGATATACGGAAGATTTCCCAGCAACAGGTTAAGCCCTTCCCTGAAGAGCTTGTGGTCGTCCACCAGATAAACTGAAAACGGTTTCAGGTTGTTCATTTTCAGGATTTTCCTATTTTAACATTCACCCTGACTCCTTCATTTGGTACCGTGTAAATATCGATTGTACCGTTCAGCGATTTAATTCTTGACCGGATATTGGCGAACCCCATACCTTTGTCACCTATTTCCAGTATTTTGCTGTCGAAGCCTATGCCATCGTCAAGATAATCAAGCCGGATGCCGTCCGCTTCGTCCATCAGCGTTATGTAGATGTTCCGGGCTTCGGCATGTTTCAGCGAGTTGGTGATCAGTTCACAGATTACCCGGTACAAAACCACTTCAGTATTGTATGGATACCGTTTCTCAGCCAGGTTTGTTTCGAAATTAATGTTCAGGTCCTCGACCGGCGGCACATGAGTGATAAATGATTTCACGGCCTTTTTAATCCCGAAGTTGTTCAGCACATGCGGACTCAGCTTATTGGAAATCTCCTTGAGCGAAGTGATGGATTCATCGATCAGCTTTTCGGCATGAATCATCACTTCCTTATTTTGCGGTCCGTTATTTCCGGTATGCGCGGACGATACAGCCATCTTGACTGATGAAAGTAAAGGCCCGAGCCCGTCGTGTAATTCCTTGGCAAAATTAAGCCGTTCGTTTTCTTCGGTTCTGACGATGGCTGAAAGCACCCTGGATTCATTTGCTTTCCGGAGATCATCCATCCTTTTCTGGATATTGAATATCCGTTTGATAAAGATCAGGCTGCCCAGCATCAGCACCGAGATCAGTACTCCGGTCCAGGTGCTCAGCATGCCGGTGATCAGTCGGCTTTCGGAATCGGAAATCTGGAAAAACTCAAAGATCCTCCTGATGGCCATCAGCAGAAAACCAAAAGAGATAAGCCACCACGCTATGTTGGTCCTTGTGCGTTTGGTGAGCGAGAGGGCGATGGTAGCCGCGACAAACTGAAGGACAAAGGAAAGAATCAGTGCAATTTTTAAAGTCATCACAAACCGTTTCTACAAAAGTAACAAAAAGCCCTGCAACCTGCAATGTCCTGCCTTTCCCTTGTCCGTTAACCTGGTCACTTTCATCCCTGTTTGGGCATGATCCTCGGGGCAATCATATTTTTGGGATCGAGGATTTCATCGAGTTGTTCCTGACTCAGGAGTTTATGTTCGAGCACCAGGTCGTAAACGCTGCGGTTTTTCTCCAGCGCTTCTTTGGCGAGTCTGGTAGCAGCTTCATACCCGATTACCGGATTGAGGGCAGTCACCAGACCGATGCTGTTGTATACCATCTCGCGGCAATGGTCTTCATTGGCGGTGATGCCTTTGATACATCGGTGATTCAGTGTGTTCATGCCGTTTTTAAGCATTTCGATGGATTCAAACAGGCTGTATACGATGATTGGCTCCATCACGTTCAGTTCCAGCTGACCGGCTTCGGCTGCCATAGTAACGGTGAGGTCATTGCCAATCACCTTGAAAGCGATCTGGTTCATCACTTCCGGAATTACGGGGTTGACTTTGCCAGGCATAATGGTGCTGCCGGGTTGCATAGGGGGGAGGTTAATTTCGTTGAAACCTGCCCTGGGGCCAGAAGAAAGCAGCCTCAGGTCGTTAGATATTTTTGAAAGCTTAACGGCCAGACGTTTCACCGCAGATGAATACATGATGAATGCGCCGGTATCCTGAGTTGCTTCTACAAGGTTGGTAGCCAGCACAATAGGTTTTCCGGTGATTTCGCGGAGGTAATTAATTACAATACCGCTGTAGCGCGGATCGGCATTGATGCCGGTGCCAATGGCCGTTCCGCCCATATTGACTTCCAGAAAAAGCTGCACGTTCTGGTTCAGCCGGGCAATTTCTTCCTCAAGCATCACTGCATAAGCCTCAAACTCCTGGCCAAGCGTCATGGGTACCGCGTCCTGCAACTGGGTGCGCCCCATTTTGATTACATGCGCAAATTCTTTTGCTTTTATTTTAAACGAAGCAATCAGCTCGGTAAGGACCTCCAACAGCTTTTCGTTGCTGCGGATCAGGGCGATTTTTATCGCGGTTGGATAAGCGTCGTTGGTTGACTGCGAAAGGTTTACATGGTTGTTGGGATGACAGAATTCATATTGCCCCCGCTGATGACCGAGAATCTCGAGTGCGCGGTTCGCAATCACTTCATTGGCATTCATATTGGTGGATGTGCCCGCTCCGCCCTGAATCATGTCAACAACAAAATGAAAAGTATATTTGCCATTGATGATCTCGTTGCAGGCACGTACAATGGCATCTGCCAGGGATTTACTCAGCAGCCCGAGGTCGTGGTTGGCTTTGGCGGCAGCAAGTTTGACCATGGCCAGCGATTCGGCAAAAACCGGATAAAAGTTGAGCTGTACCCCTGAAATATTGAAATTCTCGAGTGCGCGCAAGGTCTGTATTCCATAATAGTATTCATAAGGAACTTCACGGAAACCAAGAAGGTCGTGCTCGGTACGGGTACGGCCCGATTCATACTGCGCGGCGGAACTGATCATCCGGGCATTGGCCTGCCGCATCCTGCGTGAAATCACCCGGGCAATATTTGAAAAAATCTTGAGCGCAATAGGGCCGTTTTCGGCAAAAAATGTCTTGCTCAACAGCAAAGCAGTGGTTTTGTGCTTTGCCCTGGCACTGGTGCTATGGGGGGCTTCTTCAGTAAGCGAGCCTTCTCCCAGAAAGTCAAAGCGGCTGAAATAGCTTAATTTGGTTTCCGCCCCGAAAGGAGATTTTTTAATCAACTCTACTTCGCCCTCGAAGATCATGTATATGGCCTCCCTGGGGCCGCTTTCCTGAAAGAGGTATTCGCCTGCCAGATATTTGCGTGTTTCAATTGCTGATACGACCTGTTCAATTTCTGTAGCAACCAGTCCTTTGAAAAGTTCAATCTCGGTGATAAACCGGTTAATTTCGTTGGTACTCATGATATAATTGTTTTAAGTTGTTCATTACAAGCGTGTTATTACTATTGTCAGAATGCCGGTGTGACATCCGTTTTCTGCGTCGGACTTTCCCCGGTTTCTTTCTCCGGCATCGGCAATAGGCCAGGCGGAGAAGTGCCATCGCAATATCTGGCAATGACCTGGTGCGCGGGTGCAAAACCAAGTCTGGACGATTCTTTCCAATCGTTACAGGCTCGCTCAAGGTCCCCGTTCCGGAATAAAGCGATTCCCCGGTTGTACCATGCCTCAGCATAATCGGGTTTGATGCGGATAGCCTGTTCAAAATCGGTAATCGCCGAATTGATTTGGCCTGCTTTACCTTTCAGTATGCCCCGGTTGTTGAGGGCCAGCAGGTAAGCGGGATTACGGCTTAACGACAAATCATAATATTTCAGGGCTTCTTCCGCATTGTTTCCTGCATCATAATAGTTGCCCAGATAAAAGTAAGCGTGGGCCATATCCGCATCAGAACGCTTTTTGTCAATTACGTCTGAAAGCAGGGTGGGGGTGTTTTTCCAGACAGATATCCGGCTTACGGTCGAAGCGCCCAGTATTATAACCAGTAACAGGGAGGCCGAAAGCATCAGCCTGCGGGTGGCTTTGTCCATGGTGTTCCGGGTTTCCCAAAGATTCGCGGCATACCTGCCAATGATTATAAAAAGCCCGATATAAGGGATATACGTATAACGGTCGGCAGTGATAAATATCCTCGACCAGAAAAGCGGGAGCACCATGCCGATGGTTATCAGGAAAAATATGCCCCCGAAAAGAAATTCCCTGCGATATTTCCGCTGGTAAAGGATTAAAGCAATAGCTGCAATCAGGACGATGACCGTGGAAAATACATAGGGCGGGAGTTTTCCCCCGCTGATTTCAGGGAAAGCGTATATTGCCGACAGGTTAAGCGGTACAAAAAGCTTCAGGATGTAAAAAGAGATACTGTAAAGGATCAGGAAGAACCGCTGAAAAAGATTGTAATCCTGTTCAAGCACGGTGATATGTCCGAAAGATGCGGAGGCCCTGATAGCAACAAGGCCGAAGATGATTGAAATCACGAAAAACGGGATTTTTTCCGTCAGCAGGCTCCATCGGAATTGTCTCTTTTTCAGATAGTCTGCCATCAGGAGTACCACCGGGAAGGTGGCAGCCATGGATTTGGAGAACAGGGCAAGAATGAAAAAGAGCAGTACATACAGATATTGCCTTAGGTTGTAGCCCTGATCTGCGTATTTGTCCCAGGCAATCAGTCCCAGCAGGAAGAAGAGCGAGTAAAGGCCCGAGCTTCGGGCCGAAATCCACACCACCGGTTCCACATGCATGGGATGAATGGCAAAAAGCAAGGCAACCACCGCTGCCGGAACCCAGCCTTTCATCCATCGTTCTGTAAGTCTGAAAATCAGAAAGGTGTTGAGCAGGTGCAGCAAAATATTGGTGAGGATAAAGACCCGCGGTTCAGGCCCCGATAATTTGTAATTGATGGCCATGCTAAGCACGGAAAGGGGCTGATACATGCCGAGGTGGAAATTGCTGAAGATTTCCGGCACCTTGATGCTTCCGTCTCCGGAAATGGCCGTAAGATATTCCCCATCGTCCCAGCCGGTCATAAAGTCGTTGCGGAGGGCCCCTGCATAAAGCAAAAAGGTAAAGGTAAGAATCAGCAGAATGGCGGCGTTCTGATAACTAAGCGACAGTTTTCCCGGCAGAACCAGATGTTCCGGGTTTCGTTTCCCTTGAGAAACGCGCGTGGTTTTTTCCGCCTTTTTCATGATTGTCTGCCAACTGATCTGATGCTGAAATTTGTGCAAAGGTATAAGTTTAAATGTAAGGAAAAATGATTCCACCACGAAGTTTTACACCCTGCATTTTGAATTTGCAGCACGGTAAAAGATAAGTTTGGTAATTTTGCAGCAAGGGATGTTCAGCCCGTTATTTGTAAACTGAAACGCCATGAAAAAACTGATTTTTATCTTTCTATTGATTTCCTCGGTCGCCTTGCTGATCTCCTGCGGAAGCGGCAAAGGGGAGTTGCTGACCGAAAGGATTCAGTATGATGTAACACTGAAGTCACCCGAAACGGACCTTGCCTGGTGGGTGCAGAACCTTGAAGGCCCGAAACGCGAGAAACTCGTTCAGGCGGTGATTACATCCGCCCGGGAAGGAAAGGTGAAGGTTTATGATGTGATGACCAACAAGCAGTTGTCGGCCGCCGAGGTTCTTGAACGCGGCACGCGCACCGAGCTGCTCACCCTTCAGCGGTCTTTCGAGCCCTATGAGAATTATGATACCGTTATCAAACGCGAATTGCAATTGTCGGATATTTCACGGCTGAGGTTTCTGGAAGAATGGTACCTGAACCAGGATAACGGAAAAATTACCAAGAAGGTAATTGCTGTTTGCCCCCTGGTTGAGAGTTATACTGAAACCGGCGAATTGCGCGGTTATCAGCCGCTTTTCTGGCTTTCCTATGTCAGGAAGTTCCCCCTGGAGCAGTAATCGGTAATATACCCGGATATGTGTCAGGCGTTAGTTGCTACCGCTCTGCCAATATTTTTCTAATTTTGCATCCCATTAATTCTGAGGATGCAATATCAGTTTCATACACTTCCGAATGGTATAAGGATCGTTCACCGTCATTCAGGCAGGCTGGTCGCTCATCTGGCTGTTATGGTAAATACGGGTTCGCGCGACGAATTGCCGGGGGAGGAAGGCCTGGCCCACTTTATCGAACATGTTATTTTCAAGGGAACAGGTAAACGAAAAGTTTATCAGGTGCTTGGAAGGCTTGAAAACATAGGGGCCGATCTGAACGCATACACTACCAAGGAAGAAACCTGTATTCATGCCTCATTCCTTAGTACCTATTATGCAAGGGCGATTGAACTGTTCGCGGATATCCTGTTTAATTCCACTTTTCCGGAGAAAGAAATCAACAAGGAAAAGGATGTGGTGATTGATGAAATCAATGCATACAAGGACAGCCCTTCGGAACTTATTTTTGATGAATTTGAGGAGATGCTCTTCCGCGGACACCCCCTGGGAAAGTCAATTCTGGGGTCCCCCGCCAGTGTAAAGCGGATTAACCGGAAAAGGATTCTCGGGTTTATTGCCAATCATTACCATACCAATCAGATCGTAATCAGCTCGGTGGGTAACATCCGTTTCGACTGGCTGGTAAAGCTTGTTAATGAAGCTTTCGGATGTCTTCCTGAGAATTTGCGCACTGACTCAAGGCAGGTTTTCACGGCTTCAGAACCAAAGCAACTGATCAAACCACGCCGGAATTTTCAAACCCATTGCATCCTGGGAAATCATGCTTATGGTTATGCGGATGCCCGGCGGACAGCCCTGGCCCTGCTGACAAACCTGCTTGGCGGCCCCGCGATGAATTCAAGACTGAGTATGGCCCTGCGCGAGCGCCATGGATTGTCGTACAACATCGAATCCGTCTACACGCCTTATGCCGAAACCGGTTCATTCATGATCTATCTGGGCACGGATAATGGTTCGCTTGATAAAGCACTGACCCTGGTGCGGGCTGAATTGGATAAATTTATTGCCAAATCATTAGGAACGATTCAGCTGCATACGGCCAAGCAACAGTTTATCGGTCAGATTGCCATTTCTTTTGAATCAAACCTCAACGATGCACTTTCGATGGCGAAAAGCATGCTTGTTTACGATACGGTTGATACCCATGAAGTGCTGATCTCGAAAATTAATGCCATTACCGCTGATCTTGTTCTTGAAGTGGCGCATGAAATATTTGACCCCTCGGGAATGAGCATGCTGGTCTACAAAAACCGAAAAGCATGAGTGAGTTATTTGAACGGCCGCAGTATCCTGCCACTGTGCCTGCTTTTGAACGGTATGCCCTCGAATATACTACTCCTGAACCTCCGCTGATGCAGCAGCTGATCAGGGAAACCCACCTGGCAGTGACAACCCCGGGCATGCTTTCAGGATTACTCCAGGGAAGGTTGCTTAAGATGATTACTCAGTTGCTGAGGCCCCGCTGTATTCTCGAAATCGGCACTTTTACCGGCTATTCAGCCATCTACCTGGCATCCGGACTCGACGACCGGGGGCGCTTGCATACCATCGACAACAATCCTGAAGTTGCCCATATCGCTGAAAAATATTTTATTGCTTCCGGATTGCGGGATAAAATTATAACCCATCAGGGAAATGCCATGGATATTATCCCTGAAATTGAAGGGCCATTCGATCTGGTATTTATCGATGCCGATAAGGAAAACTATGTAAATTATTATGAGACGGTTTTTCCAAAACTCAGTCAGGAGGGGGTCATCATAGCCGATAATGTGCTGTGGTATGGTAAGGTGATGGATGCTGACGCTTTAAATGACAAGGAAACGCGCGGCATTGCTGCCTTCAACCTGCACGTGAAAAATGATCCGCGTGTTGAGCACCTCATGCTCCCTATAAGGGACGGGTTGATGATGGTAAAGAAATTATAACTTCCGGAATGCCCCGGATGCAGCATAAAGCACTGAAATCAA
>ERZ795053.1278-NODE-1278-length-32162-cov-14.929673_pt1 | contig 32162 bp, 24 predicted proteins | sample MGYA00375137_ERZ795053 | MGnify/ENA primary metagenome ERZ795053 (study PRJEB30182, sample SAMN05720284) | activated sludge metagenome | isolation source: Anaerobic digester | place: Hong Kong | collected 2014-12-17 ...
AAATACTAAAATTGCGCTCAGGAGCATCGATTTTAGTTTCCCAATTCAAAAAATAGCCCTAATTTTGCCTCAAAATGATAAATAGTTGTTTATGGAAAATAAACTTCAGGAACTCACCCGGAAGATATACAACGAAGGCGTGGAGAAAGCTGAGCAGGAAGCCGCGATCATAATTGATCATGCACGTAAGGAAGCCGCTGCCTTAACGGCAAAGGCCAGAACTGAGGCAGAGGAAATTGTTAAGCAAGCCAGGGTAAATGCCGATGAATTGATGCGCAATGCCCAATCGGAGGTCCGTATGTCTTCGAAACAGGCCATCAGCGCCATCCGCCAGCAGATTGCCGGGTTGATCACCGCCAGGGTGGTTGATGAACCGGTGAAAGATGCAGTCAGCGACAAATCATTTATAGGCGACATTATCCGGAAGGCGCTCGAGCACTTCAACCAGGATGCGGCCCTGATTCTTCCGGCAGCAGATCAGCAGTCGCTGGAGAAGTATTTTGGATCCCGTCTGAAGCAGGTGTTGACCGAAGGCGTTGAAGTAAAATTTGACGACCGCCTGAAAGGTGGATTTAAAATCGGGCCCAAAGACAATAGCTATCTTATCAGTTTTACCGACGAAGATTTTCAGGCGTTTTTCAGGTCTTTTATGCGTCCGCGAACCATTAACCTCTTATTCGGGGGCGAATAATGATCAGGAATAAATATTACTATCTGGTTGCCGGCCTGCCCGAGATTACGCTGGAACAGGGAAAGCTGCAGTTCGGTACGGAACAGTTGCGCGAAGAGCTGAAGCAAGACCTTAGTCCTGAGGACTTTCGCTTGTTCGAAATGTTGTTTCTGGCCGAAGATAATTCCAACCTGCTCAGCCTGCTGCTGAAAGAAGACCGCCCGCTCTCGGCGAAAGGCGTCTATCAGCCTGAGATGCTCGCGGCAGAAATCAAGGAACCCCGGACACTGATGAATTACATGCGGTTGTTTATTGAAAGTCTGTCTGCCGAGAACCGCTTGTATCCCAGCCTCTCACCACAGAATGAACTGACACTTCTCTACTACAGGGAAATGCTTGAAGTAAAAAACAACTTCATGCGGTCCTGGTTCGGATTTGAACTGAACCTGAGAAATGTATTGCTGGTGCTTTCAGCTAAAAAGAACGGCCTGCCTTATGAAAACCAGGTGATTGCCGCCAATTCATTAGCTGATTCCATGCGCCGGAGCAGTGCCAGGGATCTGGGACTGGCTTCGGAATGGCCATGGATCGACAGGTTGTTGCAGATTATTGAAATCCCTGACCTGCTGCAGCGTGAAAAGGCCATTGACATGCTGAGATGGAATTTCCTGGATGAACAGAACACTTTTAATTATTTTACGGTTGAAGTGCTGATCGCATTTTATATCAAGCTGGGCATTATCGAAAGATGGCTCCGGCTTGATCCGGCTACCGGCGAAGAGCTGTTCCGGAACCTGCTCGGCACCCTGCAAAACAGTTACGAATTTCCAAATGAGTTTAATATTAAAGATGGAAGAAAATAAAAAGACAACCGGAAAGGTCAGCGGCATTATTGCCAACCTTGTAATTGTGGAAGTTGACGGTCCCGTCTCGCAGAACGAGATTTGTTTTATCAATCTTCACGGCACCCGGCTGATGGCTGAAGTGATCAAGGTGATGGGAATCAAGGCATATGTGCAGGTGTTTGAAAGCACACGTGGTCTGAAGATTGGCGAAAGCGTTGAATTTATGGGGCATATGCTCGAAGTAACTCTTGGCCCCGGTATTTTATCGCGTAATTTCGACGGTTTGCAGAACGATCTGGACAAGATGGAAGGAACATTTCTGCGCCGCGGTGAATATACTGCTGCCATTGAGGTGGATCAGGCATGGGCGTTTACGCCTCTGGCAAAGTCCGGCGACAATGTGATTGCCGGCAGCTGGCTTGGTGAAGTTAAGGAAAACTGGATCAGTCACAAAATTATGGTCCCTTTCAAGTTTGAAGGGAAGTATACGGTGAAACAGATTCAGGCAGCAGGCAACTACAAAGCTTCCGGTGCAATTGCGGTGCTAACGGATGCCGATGGCCGTGATCACGAGGTGAGTATGGTACAGAAGTGGCCTGTAAAAGTGCCCATCAGGGCTTATACCGATAAGCCCAGACCATTCCGCCTGATGGAAACCGGCGTTCGTATCATCGATACCATGAATCCGATTGTGGAAGGCGGAACAGGGTTTATTCCCGGACCTTTCGGATCGGGCAAGACTGTTTTGCAGCATGCCCTCTCAAAACAGGCAGAGGCCGACCTTATCATTGTGGCTGCCTGTGGTGAGCGCGCAAACGAGGTGGTTGAGATTTTTACTGAATTCCCTGAGCTTGACGACCCCCGCACCGGTCGCAAACTGATGGAGCGGACCACCATCATTGCCAACACCTCGAATATGCCGGTAGCCGCGCGCGAAGCATCGGTTTATACGGCCATGACAATCGGAGAATATTACCGCAGCATGGGACTGAAAGTGCTGTTGCTGGCCGATTCCACTTCACGCTGGGCGCAGGCGTTGCGCGAAATGTCGAACCGTATGGAAGAGCTTCCCGGCCCCGATGCTTTCCCCATGGACCTGCCCGCGATTATTTCAAGTTTTTACGCCCGCGCCGGTTACGTTTATCTTGACAATGGCAGTACCGGCTCCATTACATTCATCGGAACAGTGTCTCCTGCAGGGGGAAACCTGAAGGAACCCGTCACGGAATCGACCAAAAAAGCCGCCCGCTGTTTCTTTGCACTATCGCAGCAACGCGCCGACAGCAAACGGTATCCGGCAGTGGACCCCATTGACAGCTATTCAAAATACCTTGAATATCCCGAACTCCAGGAATATCTTGCGGAGAATATCTCAGAAGACTGGCTCGGCAGTGTGCTGGAAGCAAAAAATATCCTGCTGAGGGGAAAGGAAGCCTATGAGCAGATCAATATCCTGGGCGATGATGGCGTTCCCATAGACTACCACCTCCGCTACTGGAAATCAGAAGTCATTGACTTTGTGATTCTTCAGCAGGATGCATTTGATAAAACAGATGCTTCGACCCCCATCAAACGGCAGAAGTACATGCTTGGCAAGGTGCTCGGGGTTTGTAATACAGGCTTCAGTTTCGAAGGCTTTGAAGAAGTCAACCCATACTTTAAACGCATCATCAATGTGTTCAAACAGATGAACTATTCACTTTTCGAGAGCGAAGATTTCAAAAAATACGAAGCAGAGCTGGAAGAAATTATTAATGAAAGGAAAGCTGCCTGATGGAAACCAAAGCATTTCAGAAAATATATACCAAAATCACACAAATCACCAAAGCGACCTGCTCCCTGCAGGCTACCGGAATCGGTTATGAGGAAATGGCTCTCGTAAACGGCCGTTTGGCTCAGGTGGTGAAACTCAACGGCGATAATGTCACCCTGCAGGTGTTTTCAGGCACCGAAGGCATCCCGACGAATGCTGAAGTGGTTTTTCTGGGTAAACCGCCGGTGTTGAAAGTGGGAGAAGAACTTGCCGGAAGGTTTTTCAATGCCTACGGTGATCCGATTGATGGTGGTCCGGCTGTGGAAGGGGAGGAGCGCGAAATCGGCGGTCCCTCGGTGAACCCGGTGCGCCGCAAGCAGCCTTCAGAACTGATTGCTACCGGTATTGCCGGTATCGACCTGAACAATACGCTGGTTACCGGACAGAAAATTCCTTTCTTCGCCGATCCCGACCAGCCTTACAACCAGGTGATGGCGCAGGTGGCCCTCAGGGCAAAGGCTGACAAGATTATTCTGGGGGGCATGGGGCTGACCAACGACGATTATCTTTATTATAAAAACGTCTTCGACAATGCCGGTGCCCTCGACCGCATCATCAGCTTTGTGAACACCACAGAGAACCCGCCGGTGGAACGTCTGCTGGTGCCCGATATGGCGCTGACCGCCGCCGAGTATTTTGCTTTTGATAAAAAAGAGACGGTGCTGGTGTTGCTCACAGATATGACGCTATACGCCGATGCGCTGAGTATCGTGTCGAACCGCATGGATCAGATTCCTTCGAAGGACAGTATGCCCGGCTCACTGTACAGCGATCTTGCCAAAATTTATGAAAAGGCCGTTCAGTTTCCTGAAGGCGGTTCCATTACCATCATTGCGGTAACTACACTTTCTAGTGGTGATATTACCCACGCGATTCCCGATAATACCGGTTACATTACCGAAGGGCAGCTCTTCCTTCGTCGTGACTCCGATATCGGAAAGGTAATCGTGGATCCCTTCCGTTCGCTCTCCAGGCTGAAGCAGCTGGTAATCGGCAAGCAAACCCGCAAGGATCACCCCCAGGTGATGAACGCCGCGGTGCGTCTTTACGCCGATGCAGCTAACGCCAAGACCAAACTTGAGAACGGTTTCGATCTTACCGATTATGATGAGCGTACCATGCGCTTTGCGAAAGAATATTCAAACGACCTGCTGGCCATTGATGTGAATGTGGATACCACCTTTATGCTCGATAAAGCCTGGGAACTGTTTGGCAGGCATTTCAGCAAGGCGGAGGTAAGTATCCGGCAGGAGTTTGTCGATCTGTACTGGCCGAAGTAACATATTGTTTGTCAGTAACCGGCTGCGTCCGGTTGATATAATGCAATAGCTGGGTTACAGCTGAAACGTGCTCTGAAATACCCGATTACAGAAAAGATGGCAATAAAATTTCAATACAATAAAACCTCATTACAGGAGCTTAACAAGCAGCTGAAAGTGCGCGTGAGGGCTTTGCCGACCATCAAGAACAAGGAGTCAGCCTTGCGGATGGAAGTGAAGAGGGCAAAAGACAAAGCGCAGGCACTCAGCCAGAAACTGGATGAAGCGGTGGAAAGCTACCGGAGCATGGTGAGGCTTTGGGGCGAATTTGATGTAAACCTGGTTAAGGTGGATGATGTGGAACTCAGCATCCGGAAAATTGCCGGTGTGCGCATTCCTGTGCTTGATGAAGTGAAATTCAGCCTGGGCGAATACAGCATGTTCAACAGCCCGCTATGGACTGCCGATGGTATTGCCATCGTAAAGCAGCTGGCTTCCATTGGTATTGAAAGCGAATTTTTTAACCGTAAAATGGCGTTGCTCGACCATGCCCGGCGCAAAACCACGCAGAAAGTTAATCTTTACGAAAAAGTGCAGATTCCGGGATATGAAGATGCAATACTGAAGATCAAGCGGTTTATGGAAGATGAGGAAAATCTTTCCAAATCGGCCCAGAAGATCGTGAAAGACCGTCAGCAAAAGATGGAGGAGGCAGTATGATAGCCCCGATGAAAAAGTATTCCTTCCTGGTGTTTCACCGCGATTACGAGGCGTTTCTGCTAAAGCTTCGTGAAATCGGGGTGGTACATATCATTGAAAAGGAGGGCGCAATTACTGAAGCCATCAGGCAACAGTTGCAGCAGGTTGAACAAACGGATAAACTCATCCGGTCGCTCGAAGCCAGGGGAACTCAACCTGCAACGCCGGCTGTTGTTGAAGATGCATCGGCACTGAACGACGAGATTAACGAAATACTGAGTGCGCAGGCATCTCTGGTACAGCGACACACACAATTGCGCAAGGAGATGGCAGAAACGGCTCCCTGGGGTGATTTTTCGGCCGGTATAATCAAAAAGCTTGAAGAAAAAGACATCAGGGTGCGGCTTTTCATTGCTTCTCTCAGGTCGTGGGATCCTGCACTTGTGACAGATTACGATATTTTTGAGATCAGCCGCTCTGCCGGACTGGTATACTTCGCCTGGGTGGATACGGGACTGCCGTTTCCTGAAATTGATGCGGATGAAGTGAAACTTCCGGCCCATGCCGTGTCGGAACTGGAGACGCTGAAACAAGAGGTGGAAGTGGAAGAAGCACGCCTGAATGACCGCTTGAATGAGATAGCGTCTACAAGCCTGAATGCGCTCAAGGCATACCGGCAGCAACTGTTGCAGGATGCAGAACTCGAAAAGGCTTTTTCTACTACCACTTCCGAAGCAGGGGATAAACTGCGCATCCTTGAAGGATGGATCCCTGCTGAAACCACGGAGGTGCTGAACCGTTTCCTGGATCAGGAAGGCGTATTTTATCTCAGCGAATCGCCAGTACCTGGAGATGCAGTACCCATTTTGCTTAAAAATAAAGGGTTTGCCAGTAAGTTTGAGATGCTGGGAGAGTTATATTCCCTGCCAGGGTACAAAGAACTTGACCTGACCCCGTTTTTCGCCCCGTTTTATACCATCTTTTTTGGATTTTGTCTGGGTGACGCAGGATACGGTGTGCTGATGACCATCGCTGCCCTGATTGCCAGGGCCAGGGTTGGCAAACACCTGAAGCCGGTTGCCACGTTGGTGTCGTACCTGGGTATTTCAACCATCCTCTTCGGGTTGATCAGTGGCACCGCCTTCGGCATTAATCTCTATGAAACAGGCTTGCCCGGATATAGCCGTATGCAGGAACTTTTCGTCGCTAACGGAACGGATATCAACAGCTTATTGTTTGCGCTTTCGCTGATGCTTGGCGGCATACAAATTATTTTTGGTATGGTGCTGAAAGCGGCCAACGAAACGGTGCAGTTTGGTTTCAGGTATTCGCTGGGTACCATCGGATGGATTATCCTGCTTGTAGGGTTGGCAGCAGTCTTCGGGCTCAACAGCTATGCAGGCATATCAATGGATGTGCTCAGACCCTGGATGTATGCCGTGCTGGCAGCCGGTGGCATACTTGTATTGTTCCTGAATACACCCGGTAAAAACCTGTTGATGAACCTCGGTATCGGTTTGTGGAACAGTTACAATATGGTCACCGGCGTAATGGGTGACCTGCTTTCCTACATCCGTCTGTTTGCCCTCGGTATTTCAAGCGCCATCCTGGGCTTTGTATTCAACAGCCTGGCGCTTTCGGTCGGCACCAGCATCATAGGCATATTCTTTATGGTGATTATTCTGGTGGTTGGCCACAGCATCAATATTTTTATGTCGGGACTGGGCTCGTTTGTTCATCCGATGCGTCTGACCTTTGTTGAATTTTACAAAAATGCGGGGTTCTCGGGTGGAGGCCGCAAATATCAACCTTTCAGGAAATTAACCTAAGTCAAATCAATACCTTAATTACTTTACTATGGAACCGATTATTTTAGCTTACATTGGCGTTGGACTGATGATTGGACTGGCCGGGATCGGCAGTGCGTTTGGTGTTTCCATCGGAGGCAATGCCTCGCTGGGCGCGCTGAAGAAGAATCCGGACGCTTTCGGTAACTTCCTCGTGCTGAGTGCCTTGCCGGGAACTCAGGGGCTTTACGGATTTATGGGGTATTTTATCCTCCAGGGCTTTCTTACCCCCGAAATTACCCTGGCTCAGGCTGCTGCCATATTTGGCGCCGGACTTGCCCTCGGATTTGTGGCCTTGTTGTCAGCCATCAAGCAGGGACAGGTTTGCGCCAATGGTATTGCTGCCATCGGCGCCGGACACGATGTGTTTGGAAACACGCTGATCCTTGCGGTATTCCCTGAGTTGTACGCCATTATCGCATTCGCGGCAACTTTCCTTATCAGCGCAAGTATATAGCAGCTCAACGCTGTTGCTGTAAATAACAAGGCATTACCGGTGCATAACCGGTAGTGCCTTTTTGGGATTTACAATCAGGGTTTTATTCTGTTTCTGAATGATTTAAATTGGTAAGTTTGATTCTGTACATTCAGGCCCGGGACTCTTTTTACCATCACTGCTGCTGTTTGATACTCAGCGTATCAGTATCTTGACACCCGAAGCATAATCTTTTATTCCAAGCCTTAAAATGTAAATTCCGGGCTTCAGATTATGAGCAGGAATTATTAGCCGGGGAACAGCAATATCATTCTGGTAAACTTTGCTGCCGCATACATTATATAACTCTGCCACAAAGTCTTGATTTCCTGCATCAATAAGGATGAAATCCCCGCCAGGATCTGTATATATGGAAACAGGTTCCCGGGTGCCGGCTTCTTCAACTGAAAGTGTTATTGTTACTTCCGCGATATTGGATGGAAGTGAGGTGCCCTGGTTATATATCGACTTTACGAAGTACTGGTATGTACCGGCCGGTAACTCTGTATCGGAAAAACTGTTTGAAGGAAGCAACTCATTATTGATTTTTTCATTATTTCTGAATACGTCATACCCGAGCAGTTGCAGGTCCGCCGGACTTTTTGTTGCCAGGATGTGTTTTTCAGCGAACTGGTTTGTGATAAATGCCCGCAGATTCCAGTTATAGCTCAGATCGGGGTTCAATGATACCAGTGAAACGAAATTGCTGCCATCGATGCATATCATATCGCCGAATCCTGCAATGGCCGGCCCGCTGTCAGCACCGGCACCCTTGTCATTTGCAGGATGGTTGATCACCTTGTAGCCGATCCACAGTTCTTTGGTGATGTCAAGTGAAACGGGATTGCTGAGGGTGATGGTATTCCATTCATCAATAGTCAGTCCGTCCAATGGCAAGGTGAGCAGCCGTTCGTTTGCATTGGGTCCGCGGGCAATAAATAACTCATAGCCGGTGTTGTTGGCGCATGGGAACAGGCTTACATCTGAAATGAACATCCCGTCAAATCCTGATAACTGATCGGGCAGGAACCTTATCGCCACACTGTGTGTGCCACCGCTGGCCATCCCGACGGCGGTATGGTTTTCCCCGTTGTCATAATACAGCCATTGCTCAATGGGGGGAGGAAGGGGTTCGTGCCAGGCAAGTTGTACATCATTCCCGGAGGTGGTTGCCGTGAGCTGATAAGGGGGATTGAGCACCAGCTCATCTACTCTGACTGTGGAAGGACCGCAGGGGATGGAACTGCCCTCCTCATACAGGGCACAGAGGGTATAAGTGTAATCGCCCGCCGGAAGGTCATAATCAGTATAAGTGAGTTCCGTCAAAGGTTCTGTATTGACCTGATGCCCGTTTCTGAAAAGGTTATACCCGACCATGGAGGGGACTTCCTCCCTGCAGGATGAAATTAATTCACCCGGCTTTACCTGTTGCGCCTTTTGATGTATGTTGAATGTTCCGGATGCCACTGGAAGGCTGTTCCCATTGATATCGGTTACAAAGGCCTGAATGCTCCAGTTGTAATCCCAACTGGGATAGTTTTCGTGGGTTGAAACCCAATTGCCGTTATTAATGCGGAGTAAATCACTGTATCCCGGAACGGAAGGGTTGTTATCGTGCCCGGCCCGTGCATTTTCACCGGGCAGATTGATACACGTATACCCGATCCATAACTCTTCAGTGGCATCGATGATCAGCGGCTCCTGAAGGATAATCGTATTCCAGTATTGTCCGTGGTTTCCGCATATATCATCCCAATACATGTGAATCTGGCCTGGAAGTGGCTCATCAACCAAAATGTCTGATGCATCTGAGCCTTTCCAGATGTTAATACGATATTCAGCTTTTTTATTTCCGAGAATGAAACGAATCTTGTCGAGTATTAATCCATGGTATGCTGACAACTGAGCCGTATCGAAACGGATGGCTACCTGGAAGCTTACGGCATTTGAGAAGCCTGTATTGCCGCCTGTATATGGTCCGTCATAATGGATCCATTCATTCTGTGGCTCAGGGTCAGGCGGTGACCATGTGAGGAGAACGTCATTGCAGTCGGCAGTGGCATGGAGGTTACGCGGAGGGGTGTACCGGAGCGTATCCGGAATCAGGCCGGTGATGGCCCGGAGAATTGCATTGAAGTTATTGTTCCCGGGGCACAGGTTGTTGATCATGAAATAGCCGTTGTATTGATTTTCCCATCCCCAGTCAATATGGTAATAATTGTCGTCTGAATAGCCGTCGCAAATGAAAGCATGGCCTTGATCTTCGGTTGTATCCACGCCGGTCATAAAAACCGGCCTGGCTAAGTCAAGCTCGTTTTTCAGAATTGAATTCCAGTGTTCTGCGGTGTAATTTGCGCTGAATACAAGGCTTGACGCCGGAGAATAACCGAAATGCTCAATCAGGGCATTCTGCATATTGACCTCAAAGGCGCCTGAGCCTGAAGTTCCGTAGTTCATAAGCGCAGCGACACCACAGTGAAAAAGGAGTTCGGCAATGGCATCATGGCTGGTTCCGGTCGCTGTAGTTCCCATTTCGTTCCAGCGGTAATCCGTGGCGGAAAAATCGGCCGTAAGTGTACCGTAAACAGGGTGGGTGTATGTACAGGAACCTGTTCCGGTCTCCGGGTAACTGTAATAGCGCATCAGCTGTCCCATAGCTGTCGCTACGCATCCGGTAAGCGCATGACCGCAGTCGCCGGATATATCTGGCGGACAATATGCATTGTACCAGCAATCCTGCCCCCAGGTGGTAGTAAGTAAGGGCCCGACACCGGAAATTGCCCTTGAGGGCTCAGCAGGGCCATGGAGGTAATGTGCCCATTCGGCGCTTGTCTTTTCATTCATGGGAATGCCCCCTTCCTCTAAAGCATCCAGCAGCCGCGTGTATTCATCCAGCATATAGCTGAATCCTCCGGGTCTTTCCTTTTCCTGCATCGAGAAACAACCATGGTTTGCATAGCACAGCACAGGATAGGTGGCATCATTGCCAGAAACAATGATAAAACCAGCATTATCCATGAGGTTAAATACATACATGGATGCCTGCTGATGTTTGCCCGATAGAATAATCATGCTGAAATTCGCCTGAGTTCCGGCAGGGAAAGAGCCCTGACTTATTTTTTCTTTCAGGAAATTCACGGCTACCTGAGTGGCGGTTTCAGGTGAGACCGGCTTTGCTGTTACCTGGATAACGGCCCACGAAAAGAGTATCGTGAGCATCAACGTTTTAATTGTGCTCATTTTACCTGTTTGTTGGAATCAGCTAAATATAATAAAAAAAATGATAAGTTGCTGATGTTTAATGAATATAATCGGTCTGTCATTCCGGAATTTAACTGCCGGCGGCTATTTTAAACCCGACTTCAGTGCTCCTCTTTGCCTTTTTACGGGTTATTGAGAACACAACATTTTTGATGTTTCTTGTTGAATATTCTGCGGTCAGACATCCTTCGGTGAAACAGGTTTCTTTCGACTGCATTAACTAAAAATTGTAACCGGCAGTGTTTTTTTGCGTTTAATCACTTGAGAAAACAAGATATTATGGAAACTAAAAGTGAATTTAAAGTCAAAGGTGAAGAACTGCTCTCCAAAATAAAGGAACTCATCCATCAGGGGAATGTAACCCGCATCATTGTTAAAAATGAGGAAGGAAAAATATACCTTGAGATTCCTGTAACTGTTGGCGTAATCGGTGCGCTGGTGGTGCCGGTGCTGGCGGCGGTGGGCGCCCTGGCAGCCCTGGCAGCCAATTTTACCATCGAAGTGGTGCGAAAGGACTGATAAACAGGATCTTTAAAATTGTTTTTTCTGCCTCCTTCCCTTAGTGAAGTGACAGGCCCCTGTAAAGCGGGGGCTGTGATGTATGTGACTGCAGGTGACGCTCATTAAGTCAGGTAATGAGCATCGCGCTATCCGATTATTCTTGTTCACTGCTCTTCAGAAATCCGAAAAAAACTTCTACCTTTGCGGCCTCATTCCGGATCCATGTCCATGGAAGTTACCGGATTGAAAATGAATTAGCCACAACAAAATTATAATTCCAGGAAATGAACATCGAATTACAGAAGACCGGTGAACTGACAGCAACGGTTAAAATAGACCTGTCGCCAGCCGACTATGAGGAAAAAGTACTTAAAGTGCTGAAGGATTATCAGCGTAAAGCCCAGATGCCCGGCTTCCGCCCCGGTAAAGTCCCTTTCGGACTGACAAAGAAAATGTACGGTCAGGCTGTAACCGCCGATGAAATCAACAAACTGCTCGGCGAGTCTCTGGATAGTTTCATCAGGGAGCAGAACCTCGACCTTTTGGGCAATCCGCTTGCAAATACCGAGAAAACCCCGCAGATTGATTTCAGCGAGCCCGCTGAAATGAGCTTCTATTTTGACCTGGGCCTGAGTCCGCAGTTTGAACTGAAGCTGGATGGCAAAAGTGGTGTGATATATCACAGGATTGAAGTTTCAGATGAGATTGCCCGCAAATACATGGACGACCTTCGCCGTCGCAACGGAACCCTTACAGATGTTGAGGTTTCTGAGAAGGGGGACATGCTGAAGGGTGATTTTGCCGAACTGGATACCGATGGAACATTAAAGCCTGAGGGAATTACAAGCAGTGGTTCCGTAAACCCTGAACTCTTCAAGGATGAAGCCATTCAGGCGTTATTTGCCGGCGTTAAGACCGGAGATGTGGTGAAATTCAACCCAATGCAGGCATCCGGCAATGCCACGGATGTTGCCGCCATGCTCGGAATCAGCAAGGAACAGGCCGAAACGCTGAATGCTGAGTTTAATTTCACGGTTACCGGAATCAGCCGGATGATTCCTGCCGAAATGAATGCTGAATTCTTCGAAAAGATCTATCCCGGTATTGAGATTGCGGATGAAGCAGCGCTGCTTGAACAGATTAAGAAAGATGCCGCCGGTTCATTTGTCGGCGAAAGCGATAAAAAGTTCTTCAACGATGCCATCAAATACCTTATTGAAAGTTCAGCCATTGAACTGCCCGACGAATTTCTGAAACGCTGGCTGGTTGATGTAAATCAGGACAAACTTTCGGCCGAAGAGGTTGAAAAGAATTACGACGATTACGCCCGTTCCATGCGGTGGCAGTTGATTGAAAACCGCCTGATCAGAGAGCACAATATCCAGGTTTCGGAAGAGGAAATCCGGGATGTGTTCAGAAACTACTTCCAGCGGCCGGGCAGCGCCGAAATGGATGAGGATATGAAGATGCGTATCGATGGCATTGTGGATTCCTTCATGAAAAACAAGGAAGATGTCCGCAGGATCAATGATCAGCTGTTCGAACAGAAAATTCTTGCTTTCCTGAAAGAAAATATTCAATCAAAGGAGCAAACGATCTCGTATGAGGATTTTGCAAAATTGCAGTAATCCCGTAGTCAGATCTTAAATATTTTTAACGCCCGGAAATCATCCGGGCGTTAAGTTTAAATATAAATTACATACCAGAGTCTTCGCGACAATATTTCATCCCTGCGAAGTTCAATTCAAGCTGGATCTTTTTACATTCTCATTATTTGTTTAATTTCATCAACTTCGTCTTTTAGTTTGTCGATGGTCTCCTGCTGCTGTTGAATCATTGCCTGTTGTTCCTGAATTGCTTTTGCCAGCACAGGGATCAGGTCGGAATAATAAACACCCAGGCTTGCGGCTTCTTTGAACGAGACTTTTCCGGTTTCGCGGTCAACTTCTTTTTCTTTGGTCACGACCACTTCAGGAATCACCTCCAGCAGGTCCTGCGCCAGGAATCCCGGTTTACTGCCATCTTCAGGCTTGTTTTTCCATTCAAACAGTACGGGCTTCATCCTCATCACCGCATCAAGTCCATAGCTGATGGGTCTGATATTCTGCTTTTGTCTTGCATCGGAGGTGTTGATGGTTCCGTTGGCGGCATAAATGGTCGACCAGCGGTAGCCCGATCCGCCCAGCGTTTTCGTATTATCTGTGGTAGGCCTGAAGTAGCTGGTCCAAAAAGTGTAGTGGTAGGTTGTGGATGATTTCAGGACGAAATCGCCGGAAAGCACTCCTTGCTCAGGATTGGAGATCGTTGATCCGAATTGCCAGAGATTGCTCTGGAAATAGTTGTTATTCCCCAGCAGATGCATCCCTACGTTGCCGGAATGCTCAGCGACTACAATTCTGTTCTGGGGCGTGGACATGCCTATGCCGATATTCCCGTTTTTTAGCACCACCATTGCATCTGACCTGCTGTCGCTGGCGGTTCCGTTGCCTATGACAAACAGCCTGTCAGTATCTGTCCAACCTGCAGAACTGGCTTGCGGGTACAAAGAATTATATCTTCCGATTACGGTTTCAAATCCCGAGGGTGCGACAGTCCATGACCCGAATGTAGTGGAATATGCGCCCGAAGCAATGGTCTGATAACCCATGGCGGTGGAATGGGCAACGGATGCGGCGGTATTGTAACCCAGGGCTACACAGTTTATTCCTGTAGCCGATGTATTTTGCCCCGCAGCGAGTGAAAAATTGCCGCGGGCCGTGGTATTGTATCCCAGTGCGACAGAATGTTCGCCGATCTGGCTTTCATTCCATTCACCTCCGGTTACCTGCCCTGCCCTCAGAGCGGCTTTGTCGGGATACCACATAAACCGTGTTCCTTCTGCAGAGGCCGGAGGAGGGCCCTGAAAAACGGGATCTTTGAATTCCCCTTCAAAAAGAACATTCCCACCCTCTTCTTCAGGTCCGTAAACGTGCAGGAGCGCTGCGGGTTCGGGTGCGTTTGTATCATTGGAAATCATAACCCCCTGGGCATGGGAGAGGCGGATGGCAAATGTCAGTACCAGAATGACCGGGAGAAAAAGGTTGAGTGCGCGCATGATTCAGGTTTTAATTTTGTGAAATAATGATTAAGCGGTCTGACTTCTGCCGGTTTCCGGCAGTTACAGATATTGTTGATTACACCCTTGTGACAGAGATTGGCTCTTCCTGCGCCCGGATTAACAAAAAATTAACAAATTCTTTCCCCTGTCAGGAATTCCCGGGAAGCGGGAAATCTGTGAAATCCTGCAACGCATGAATAAAAAGGGAGATGAGCTTTTGCTAATAAATTATATTTCAATGTAATATAATCAGATTCAGATTTTTTGAAAAGTAGCTGGTTAACTGTCGCTGAATTTTAAAACGATGTTTTTAGCCGGCTCATTCATGCTGGCATGATATTCGACAAAGGAAGAACAATGAAAATCCGGTCAATTATTAAATTGTTCTCGGTGAAAAACTGTAATTTTGACAGTAACTAAAAAAATATCCTATGCAGAACGAATTCAGAAAATACGCAACGAAGCATCACGGCATCAGCAGTCTTACGCTCGATCGCTTCACTTCACAGGTAAGCGGGTACATCAGCCCGACCATTATTGAGGAACGTCAGTTGAACATAGCCACTATGGACGTGTTCTCCCGCCTGATGATGGACAGGATTATCTTTCTGGGCGTGCCCGTTGATGATTATGTTGCCAACATTATCCAGGCGCAGTTGCTGTTTCTTGAGTCGGTTGATCCGAAAAAAGACATTCAGATCTACCTGAATACGCCGGGCGGTTCTGTTTACGCCGGATTGGGGATCTATGATACCATGCAGTATATCGCTCCGGATGTTGCCACGATATGTACCGGTATGGCCGCTTCGATGGGTGCTGTGCTGCTTTGTGCAGGGGCTGCCGGCAAGCGCACGGCGCTCAGGCACTCCCGCATACTTATCCATCAGCCTATGGGTGGCGCCCAGGGCCAGGCATCCGATATTGAAATCACCACGCGTGAGATCCTGAAACTGAAAAAGGAACTTTATGAAATCATCGCCCAGCATTCAAACCAGTCGTTTAAAAAGATTGAGAAAGACTCCGATCGTGACTACTGGATGACCGCGGAAGAAGCCAAAGCCTACGGCATGATTGATGAAGTGCTGGTAAGGGGGAATAAATAATTATCCTTACGGGAAGTTTCTTAATCAGGGGCGCATTTTTTTGCGGCCCCTTTTGCTTTTTCTGCGGCATCATTCCAGGCAGTTATACGATGATCCCATACTTTGAAAAAAAAGTGCGCGGTTTTTTGTAATTTTGCGAACGGATGAAAAATAGTCTTACGTAGCCTGAACCATTTGTACAATTCAGGTAATTTTTAATATAAGACTGACTTTTTGCCCGAAATGGCAATCAATCATCAACTGAATCATTCTCAATATGCCTAAAAAAGAAGAAAGGTGTTCGTTTTGCGGTCGCCCGCGCAGCGAAACCAATATGCTGATTGCCGGACTTGACGCCCATATCTGTGACTATTGCGTTGAGCAGGCCCAGGATATTCTGCGCGAAGAACTCAGTTCGTCAAAGACGCGCGATTTCTCAAAGGTCAAACTCCACAAGCCTTCTGAAATAAAACAGTACCTTGATCAGTATGTGATCGGACAGGATGATGCCAAGCGTGTGCTTGCCGTCGCAGTTTATAATCATTACAAGCGGATCGGACAACCGGTATCGAAGGATGAAGTGGAGATTGAAAAATCGAATATCATCCTGGTAGGTGAAACAGGGACCGGAAAGACCCTGCTGGCCCGCACCATTGCCAGATTGCTGCATGTGCCTTTCTGCATTGCCGACGCCACGGTGCTTACCGAGGCCGGCTACGTGGGCGAAGATGTCGAAAGTATCCTTTCACGGCTCTTGCAGGCGGCTGATTACGATGTTGCCGCAGCGGAAAAAGGCATCGTTTTTATTGACGAAATAGATAAGATTGCGCGCAAAAGCGACAATCCTTCCATTACCCGCGATGTTTCGGGCGAAGGCGTTCAGCAGGCTATGCTCAAACTGCTCGAAGGTACGGTGGTCAATGTTCCGCCCCAGGGCGGGCGCAAGCATCCGGAACAAAGGATGATACAGATCAATACCCAGAACATCCTGTTTGTTGCCGGCGGCGCTTTTGATGGCATTGAGAAGAAAATCGCCTCCCGGATGCAGACCAATATGATCGGCTATGCTGCAGGTAAGGAGCAGGATGTGATCGACCGCAACAACCTGTTGCAATACATCGCCCCCCAGGACCTTAAGAGTTTCGGACTGATCCCCGAATTGGTCGGACGACTTCCCGTGGTCACCTACCTCAGTCCCCTCGACCGGGATGTGCTGCGGCTGATACTCACCGAACCTAAAAATTCGCTGGTTAAACAGTTTACCAAGCTGTTCGAAATGGATGGCATCAAGCTGGTTTTCAATGAGCAGGTGTTTGACTTTATCGTGGATAAAGCGATTGAATTTAAACTCGGCGCCCGGGGATTGAGGTCGATCATGGAAGCCATACTGATGGATGCGATGTTCGAAATGCCTTCCGATCAGGCTGCTAAGGAGCTCAAAATAACACGGGCCTATGCCGAAGAGAAACTAGGAAAGGCAAATGTTTCAAGGCTGAAAGTCGCCTGAGCTGGTGCTGATCAGGAGATGATGAGTTTTGTTTGTCCTTTTTTGACTTTTTCAATGCATTATTAATCAAAAGGATAGCGTAATAATTTTATCCATCGTCCGTTTGATGATTGTACGGCATTTAATTTGCTGTTAAATATGCCGGCTGAAACAACTTAAATCGTTCCGGGCATGAAACGCCTGTTTTTAATCGCGATCCTGTTTGCTTTGTTTTCAGGCGCATTGTATGCGCAGCATGTTGACGTTATCGTGCTTAAGGCCAGGGTGGTTAACGGCGATACCCTGCCGCAGATTACCCTGCCTGAAGTTAATATCCGCGGTTTCATTATTTTCAGAAGTCCCGCCGATCAGCGCAGATTCGACAGGCTGGTACGTAATGTGAAGAAAGTATATCCCTATGCGAAACTTGCCGGTATCAAGCTGAATGAATACGAAGCCATGATGGCAGGGCTTCCGGAAAAGGAACAGCGCAAACTCCTCAAAAGGGCCGAAGACGAGTTAAAGGCTGAATTCGGAGACGAGTTGAAGGCGCTGAATTTTACCCAGGGCAAAATCTTGCTTAAACTTGTTGACCGCGAAACCGGTAATCCCACCTATCATATCGTCAGGGAACTGCGCGGCAGCTTTGTCGCCTTTTTCTGGCAGAACCTAAGCAGGCTCTTTGGTTATAACCTGAAGGAAAAATATGATCCCGAGGGCAAAGACCGCGACATCGAGACCATTGTAACCATGATCGAGAATGGCCTGATCTGATTTTCCGCTCCGGATCCTGTTTTTTTATCTCTTATCCTACCCCTGTATTTTGTATGTTTCAGATAAACAGTATGTTGAGCCTGCTGTGATGTGAAATATTTTTCTGTCCCCTTCCTGTTACTTTTCCTGTTTGTATAGATTAATTAATGTGTTCCTGAATATTTAACTTTCCAAACCTATACAGACGCATGAAGAAATCCTTACTGTTACTTCTGACCATCGTTTTCCTGTCCGGGATGACGGTGCAGGCCGATCATGTTAAAAACCAGCCATACCAGGTAAGCCAACCGGATGGTACTGTTATCAACTGCTTTGTTTCCGGTGATGAATTCTTCAGCTGGCTGCACGATGCCGATGGCTATACAATTATTCAGGCTCCGGATGGCTTTTATTACTATGCAATTTCGGACAAAGGCACACTCCGGCCAACTTCGCACCTGGCGGGACAGGCAGATCCCGCCGCTCTTGGCCTTGAAAAGTGGGCGAAGATCAGCCGTCTGGAATACCTGAGGCGGAAGGAAGCGATGGAGGTTGGCAACAATCGTTCATCGCGGGCACCGCACCAAGGGACCATGAACAATCTGGTAATCTATATTAAATTTTCTGACGACTCGGAGTTTACGACTGTGCGACAGACATATGACGATCTTTTTAACCTGCCAACCGGTAATTCTGTAAAATCCTACTATACGGAAGTGTCATATAACCAGCTGACCATCAGTTCGTCGCATTACCCTGACTGCGCGATGACCACCAATCTGTCATACACCGACACCCATCCGCGCAGTTATTTTGAACCCTACAATGCCACGACAAATCCTAACGGATACAACGGGGAGACCCAGCGAAGACTCAGGGAGCATGCCCTGCTGCGGGATGCGGTTAACTGGATCAATGCCAACTCGCCCGTTCCGGGCTCTCTGAATATTGACGGGGATAATGACGGACAGGTTGACAATGTGTGCTTTGTGGTGCGGGGCGGGAACGGCGCCTGGGCCAGCCTCCTCTGGGCCCACCGCTGGGTGCTCTATTCCTACAATGTGTTCATCAACGGCAAGCAGGTGTGGGATTATACATTCCAGCCGGAAACGCAGGTAAATGTGCGAACTTTGTGTCATGAACTGTTTCACGCACTCGGTGCACCGGACCTCTATCATTACGACGATGGCGGACTCAATATTGATCCGGCCGGTAACTGGGACCTGATGGAATCGGGGGGCGGGCATATGGGCGCGTATATGAAATGGAGGTACTCGGAGAATGTATGGATCAACGCCATTCCGGAAATAACCACCTCAGGCACTTATACCCTGAATCCCCTGGCTTCTTCAACAAACAACTGCTACAAAATTGCATCACCGAATTCCACCTCAGAGTATTATGTGGTGGAGTACCGGCAGGCAACCGGGACTTTTGAAGGCAATCTTCCCGGCAGCGGGCTGCTTGTTTACCGCATCGACCCGGCGCTGAACGGCAATGCCGACGGCCCGCCGGATGAGGTCTATATATACCGCCCCAACGGAACCACCACTGCCAACGGCAGCCCTAACAGCGCATACTTTTCGCAGCAGTCGGGGAGAACCGCCATCAATGACGGCACCAATCCTTCTCCCTTTTTGCAGAATGGCAGTGCCGGAGGTCTGAATATCTACAACATCACAGCCTCAGGAAGCACCATCTCATTTACGGTCGGGATGAGCGGAGTAGCCAATCCCTCCTCATTTACCGCTTCGGGAGTGAGTGAAACACAGATTGATCTTTCATGGCTCCTGAATGCTTCAGGCGATAATGTTTTGCTTGCCTGGAACACCAGCCCGTCGTTTGGGACACCGGTAAACAGTACTGCCTATACTGCAGGCTCTGCTATAGAAGGAGGAGGAACCGTGCTTTACTCAGGAAACGCACAGGCATATAGTCATAACGGTTTGACAGCCGGCGCCGTTTATTATTACAGGGTCTGGTCAGCCGATGCTGCCCTGCAATATTCGGGAGGGTTGGCCGCCAGTGCTTCGACATTATGTGGTCAAACCGCACTTCCCTATGCTGCTGCTTTCGATGACCTGACTTTCCCGGCCTGCTGGAGCCAGCAGGTGGAAGGGACAAATGTGGCGAACAGCTGGGAGGTCTCCTCAACATTTTATGCCGGCGGTTCGGCCAACGAAATGCAGTCGACCTACCAGAACCGGAATCCCGGGGTAAGCCGGTTGGTGATGCCGCCAGTAAATACAACCGGCGCTGCGGCACTCAGCCTTTCGTTCCGGCATCTGCTCGACGATTACGGGCCTGGTGCGGTAATGCGGGTGCAGTCGAGCAGCGACGGGATAAACTGGACCAATGAGTCCTGGTCGCTGGCAACCGCCGGCAACAATGTGATTGGCCCGGCAGTGATCAATACCTCCATACAGAATAATCTTAACAGCACTACTACTTATATAGCCTTTAGCGTTGACGGAAATCTCTATCAGTATGACTACTGGTTTATTGATGATGTCGATGTAAGTATATCCGGTTATCTGAGTTATAATATTTCCGCTTCCGCAGTACCGGAGGCCGGAGGGACTGTGAGCGGGGCCGGCACTTATAACTATGCTTCACAAGCTGTGCTATCGGCGGTGCCAAACACGGGTTATACTTTCACCAACTGGACCGAAAACGGGACTGTGGTATCTACCGATGCAACCTACAGCTTCACCGTAACCGGCGACCGGGACCTTCAGGCGAATTTCAGCCTGATGCAGTGCACCATTTCGACGGTGTCCGTTCCAGTTGAGGGCGGCATATGCACCGGTGCCGGTAGTTATCCCTATGGTGCTGCAGCCACTGTAACTGCTTCGCCGAATACAGGTTATGACTTTGATCACTGGATGGAAAACGGTAATATTGTTTCAACGGAAGCGTCCTATTCATTCAATGTTTCGGACAACAGGGCGCTTCAGGCTGTTTTTTCACTTACGGAGTACCAGGTGATGCTCTCAGCGATGCCGGCAGAAGGCGGAACGGTAAGTGGCAGCGGCACTTATGCCCATGGCGCCGGAGTGACTGTTTCGGCAACGGCTGCAGCGGGATGGACTTTTGTAAACTGGACCGAAAACGGGAATGTTGTATCCCCCGATCCATCATATACGTTTACCATAACCCAAAACAGGACGTTTGTGGCCAATTTTTTTCCGCAGGTTGTTATGTTTACAGTTGTTACTGAAGCGGATCCCTCCGAAGGCGGAACCACCACAGGTGATGGTCAGTATAGCCAGGGCAGTCAGGCAACGGTATCAGCCATCCCTGCTGACGGATGGGAATTTGTGGCCTGGATGGAAAACGGAGTAATAGTTTCACAATCTGCGGTTTATACATTCGTTGCTTCCTCGGATCGCATGCTGACGGCTTCATTCACGGAATTTCCGCTTACTTATACGATCAACCTGACGGCTGTTCCGGCTGAGGGTGGCACGGTTGAAGGAGCCGGTACATATACGGCCGGAACAAGTATCACCGTGCAGGCATTGCCGGCCGATGGGTTTGCTTTTGAATACTGGGCGCTCGACGGTGCTCTTTTATCCGCTGACCCGTTGTACACATTTACCGTCTCATCGGACCTCAGTCTTGAAGCGGTTTTTGTCAGGCAGTTTATAATCTCGGCCACTGCATTGCCGGCTGAAGGCGGGCAAACCGATGGTAGTGGGCTGTATCCTGAAAATTCCATGGCTGTGCTGATGGCCATTCCCAATCCCGGTTATCATTTTGTAAACTGGAGTGAAGGAGGCAATGTGGTTTCCGGCGAACCTGAATTTGCTTTCCAGGTAAATGCGAACCATAACCTGATAGCCAATTTTCAACTGAGTGTCGATGTAAGTAACCAGAAAACCGGATCATTCCGGCTGTATCCGAATCCCTCAACGGGGCCGGTCGATGTTACCGCAGTTGGCCTGATCGATTCTTATGCATTATACAGCCTCACGGGCAGGGAGCTGCTGAAAGGGCAGGAGAGTGGCCTGGTAAGTTACCTGAAGCTCGACCTCTCCGGACTGCCCGAAGGCGTTTATATCCTTAAACTGGTCATGGTAAACCAGCCACCATGCAGTGCGAGGGTTATCATCAGGAGATAAATTCTGATGCAATAAAGTTTTCAGAAAGCGGGGTGGTTCATCCTGCTTTTTTTTTGATTATATGATTTATATCCTGAATGGCGCTTCTATGTTTCAGACCACATGTAAGCGCTTCCACAGGATTTTTATGGTTGATTGTTGAAGTCTGGCGTGTCTGAAATTGAACAATAGCGGGCTAAAAGTGTTATTTGTAGAGTTATTTCAATGAAAAATACCTCCCTGTCATACATAAATCATTTTTAACATGCCGCATTACCATACGCTGGGGCAGATACCGCCCAAACGCCATACCCAGTTCCGCAAACCCGACGGGTCGCTCTATTCGGAGCAGCTGGTGTCAACCGAAGGTTTCTCTGACGCCTATTCACTGACCTACCATGTTTACCCGCCTACCATGGTGCTCAGGGTGGATCAGCCCATTGACGTGAAACCCGAGATTGCCGTTCAGAACAATATGCAGCACCGCAGTTTTCAGGGTTTCAGGGTAAAACCCGCCGATGATTACCTGAAAAGCAGGGTTACGGTGATGACCAACAACGACCTGAGCATCATCCTGGCGGCCCCGCGCAAATCGATGGAAGACTATTTCTTCAAGAATTCCCAGGCTTCGGAGATGATCTTTGTACATGAAGGTTCCGGCACGCTGAAAACCATGTATGGGGAACTTCCCTTCGGATATGGCGACCATCTGATTATCCCCCGCGGAATCATCTACCAGATGCATTTCGATACGCCTGACAACCGTTTGTTTATTGTGGAATCATACAGCCCCATCCGTTTCCCGAAAAAATATGTCAATAAGCTCGGTCAGCTGGAAGAGCATGCCCCTTTTTGTGAAAGGGACATCCGCAAACCGTCACGGCTGATAACCCATGACGGGAAAGGGGATTTTCCGGTGATGATCAAAAAGGATCACCAGCTTTTTCCGTATCATTATGCCCGTCATCCTTTTGATGTGGTCGGCTGGGACGGTTATCATTATCCGTATGCCCTTTCCATCCATGATTTTGAGCCGATTACCGGCCGCATTCATCAGCCGCCTCCCGTGCATCAGACCTTCGAAGCCCACAATTACGTGATGTGCGCCTTTGTGCCGCGGCTTTATGATTACCACCCGCTGTCCATACCTGTACCTTACAACCACAGCAATGTGGATTCCGATGAAGTGCTTTATTATGTCGACGGTGACTTTATGAGCCGCAAACATGTGGATCGCGGGCAGATCACCCTGCATCCCATCGGCATTCCCCACGGACCCCATCCGGGCACGGTGGAGAAAAGCCTGGGTGCGAAGGAGACCCGCGAACTGGCCGTGATGGTGGATACCTTCAGGCCGTTGTGGCTCACCAGGCAAGCCATGGAAATAGAAGACCCGGATTATCATAAGTCATGGATGGAATAATCCGTGCAGCCCTCATGAAACCGATAACAATGGATAAACAAAATATCATGAATACACCTCAGGACTTTCTGCCGATCAACGGTACCGATTATGTGGAATTTTATGTAGGCAATGCCAAACAGGCAGCCTATTATTATCAGACGGCTTTTGGTTTTCAGCCGCTGGCTTACGCCGGACTGGAAACAGGGCTGAAAGACCGCACCTCCTATGTGCTGGTGCAGGATAAAATTCGTTTTGTATTTACCAGTTCCCTGGTGCCTGACAGTGAAATCGGCCTGCATGCCATGAAACACGGCGACGGGGTGAAAGTGGTGGCTCTTTGGGTGGATGATGCCCGCAAATCGTGGGAGGAAACCACTGCCCGGGGTGCTGTTTCATACTTTGAGCCCAGGGTTGAAAAAGATAATAACGGTGAAGTTGTGCTTTCAGGCATACACACCTATGGCGAAACCGTGCACATCTTTGTGGAGCGTAAAAACTACAAAGGGCCTTTTTTGCCCGGATTTATTGCCTGGAATCCTGAATACCGCTCCACGGATGTGGGGCTGCGTTACGTGGACCATATGGTGGGAAATGTCGGCTGGGGCCAGATGAACCAGTGGGTGGACTTTTACGCCCGCGTGATGGGTTTCAGCCAGCTGGTGTCGTTCGACGATAAGGATATTTCAACCGAATACACCGCCCTGATGAGCAAGGTGATGAGCAACGGCAACGGCCGCATCAAATTTCCCATCAATGAGCCGGCCGAAGGTAAAAAGCGGTCGCAGGTGGAGGAATACCTCGATTTCTATGGAACCAGCGGGGTGCAGCATGTGGCCATGGCTACCGACGATATATTGCACACAGTCAGAGAGCTGCGCAACAGGGGAATTGAGTTCCTCACTGTTCCGGGGTCTTATTACGACACCGTGCTGAACCGCGTGGGTGAGATTGACGAGGAAATACTGGCCCTGAAAGAGCTGGGCATCCTGGTCGACCGCGACGACGAAGGGTACCTGCTCCAGATTTTTACCAAACCCGTTGAAGACAGGCCCACCGTGTTTTATGAGATCATTCAGCGCAAAGGGGCGAAATCCTTTGGTAAAGGCAACTTCAAAGCATTGTTTGAGGCCATTGAGCTTGAGCAGGGGAGAAGAGGCACACTTTAGATATAATCTGAACGGCCGGGGTTTGCAAAGAACCGGATACTGCTGCCCTGAAGGCGACGACAATGAAGAATTTTTTCCGGTACAATGATCTTACAAGACTTACTGATGAATTTAAAATCCTGGATTGAAATACCTGCAGGCAGTGACTTTCCGCTTGAAAATCTGCCTTTTGGCATAGGACGAAGCAGGGAAGGCGAGATTGCTGCCTATACCCGCATCGGCGATACCGCCGTTAACCTGGCGGCATTGGACGCGTCGGGCGTTTTTACAGGAATGGCTTTTGACTATTCCGCCGCTTTCCGCCAGCCTGTGCTCAACGATTTTATCGCGATGGGCAAAGCGGCTCACCGAGCGCTCAGAAAAGCCCTTCAGGCGTTTTTCGCCGCCGGCAATAAGCCGGATGCCACGCTGATAAAATCCTTGACAGGAAAGGTACTGTTTCCGGCCGCTTCGGTTGAGATGCTGATGCCTGTGAAAGTTACCGATTATACCGACTTCTACTCCAGCATCGAACATGCCACCAATGTAGGGAAAATGTTCCGCGATCCTGCCAATGCCCTGCTTCCCAACTGGCGCCACCTGCCGGTAGGCTATCATGGCAGGGCATCTTCCATTGTGATTTCGGGAACGGATATCCGCCGTCCGCGGGGGCAGACCATGCCGGCCGGCGCTGACGCTCCGGTTTTCGGACCCAGCAAAATGCTTGATTTCGAACTCGAAATGGCCTTCGTGGTCGGTAAAAGCACCAGCCTGGGCGAACCGGTCGCTGCCGCCGGTGCCGAAGATTATATTTTTGGCTTTCTGTTGTTCAACGACCTTTCGGCCAGGGATATTCAATCGTGGGAATATGTTCCTCTGGGTCCCTTCCTTTCAAAGAATTTCGGCTCTGTCGTTTCTCCCTGGATTGTTACCCTGGAGGCGCTTGAACCTTTCCGCGTAAAGGGCCCGGAGCAGGAGCCCGGCGTGCTGCCTTACCTGAAAACGGAAGGTTTACGCAACTTCGACATCAACCTGGAAGTACTGATCAGGCCGGAAAATGGTGATGAAAATGTCATCTGCCGCTCGAATTTCAGGCATATGTACTGGAACATCTGTCAGCAGCTGGCCCACCATACGGTGAACGGCTGCAACATCAACACCGGCGACCTGTATGCTTCGGGCACCATCAGCGGTCCCGACCCGGGTTCTTACGGCTCCATGCTTGAACTTACCTGGAGGGGGACTCATCCCATCCGGCTCAGCGACGGCACGGAAAGGAAATTTGTGAACGATTACGATGCGGTGATCATGCGTGGCTATGCCGAAAGAGACGGCCTCAGGATCGGCTTTGGCGAGTGTACGACGAAAATACTTCCTGCGCTGACCTGATATTTGTTATTCAGTGGCTGCCGGTTCGGCAGCCCGGGACATTTTAAGCATAATCTATGTATAAGACCATCAATCCGGCAGAAACAGCGCCTCCGGAACTGCACCGGCTGATGCTGGGGGCCATCGCTCCCCGGCCCATTGCTTTTGCCAGCACCGTGGATGCCGCCGGTGTCCCCAACCTCGCCCCCTTCAGTTTCTTCAATGCCTTCGGGGTGAACCCGGCAACCCTGGTGTTCAGCCCTTCGCGCAGGGGACGCGACAACACCACCAAAGATACCTTCAACAACCTGAAGGAGGTGCCCGAAGTGGTGATCAATGCCGTGACATACAGCATGGTGGAGCAGGTAAGCCTGGCGAGCACCGAATTCCCGAAAGGGGTCAATGAATTTGAAAAGGCGGGATTTACCCCGCTGCCTTCCGAAAAAGTGAAGCCTTTCCGGGTGGCGGAATCTCCCGTACAGTGGGAATGCCGGGTGCGCAATATCATTGAAACCGGCAAGGGAGGCGGAGCGGCCAACCTGGTGATCTGCGATGTGCTGCTGGTGCATGTGAACGAGGGTTTGCTGCTGCCAAACGGATTGATCAATACCAGGGCCATCGATCTGGTGGGCCGTATGGGAGGCGATTTTTACGTGAGGGCACACGGAGAGGCCCTGTTCGAAGTGGAAAAGCCGCTGACAAAACCCGCCATCGGCATCGACAGCCTGCCTTTTACCCTCCGCAACAGTCCCCTGCTGACCGGCAATGAACTGGGCCGCCTGGGATCGGTGGAGCATGCGCCCACAGAAGAAGAGATCAGCGCCGCCGCGAACCTGGAGGAGGTTAAGTCAATCATTGAAAATGAGATTCTTACCTTTGATGCCAGAACGGAAAAACTTCACCGGCTGGTGCGTCAGAAGCTGAATGAAGGCAAGAAGCGCGAAGCGCTGATCATCGGTTTTCTGCTGAAGTAAGCGGTAAATCTGCTGTGGCGGACTGTTTACAACCGCTGGAATTCAAACGTGGGATAGCCTTTCTTTCCCTGGTTGTTGTAAAAATCGATAAACCGCATCTTATAAAACAGCCCCTCCCGGTTTCTGACAAGGTAGGTCCGGTCTGACTGCGCCGTATAGGTGATGTCGCCCGATGTAACGTCGCCGTTGATCTGCTTCCACTCATAACCGATGATGTCGCGCTGATGGCTGAGCCATACCGTTTCAGCATAATCCCGGTCAATCTCTGCAAAGGGCTTCAGGGTGTCGAGCGCGGCCATCACCAGGGTGTCGTTGAGCAATACCCCGTTTACCAGGTAGGGGTAAGGCTCGCCGGTATTGGTAAACAGCAGGGTGGTATAGGTGGTGAAGAGCAGGTCCCAGCGTCCGGCGGGCGGTTCGGTCTGCGGATCCGGAGCGCCGTTGTCGAACGAAAGCGTAGAGAACCTGCGCGCGGGATCCCTGGGGAAGTCTAATACCCTTTCATCGGCGCCGTCGGGCCGCGCGATGCGTATGCTCACCGCTCCGCTCTGGGGGTCAATGCGCGGCTGAATCTTGAGGTAGCCCCTGGGCATCCCTTCGCCGTCGATGCCCCGGTCGATCAGGATCACCTCGCCGTTTTCACGGAATCCGCTGCCGTCCGCCGTCCACCACTTGCCGATGGCATTGCCGGTTTCGCTGCCATCGGAAGCGTCGAACTTCCATTCCATTCCGGCCGTCTGCAGCGGCACGGAGAAATCAGCGATTCCGGTTTGGGCGGCATACATAAAAAGAGAAGTATTCAGCCAGAGGGTGTAATTTCCTTCCTGAGTTTCAATGGCCAGGTCCCAGCTGTCGCGGTTGCCGGATGAAACAATGCCGTGTTCAAAGCTGAACCAGGTCTGTATCGTGTAATCGGGCAGCATCTCAATCACCACGGTTTCCACATCGCCGGGCTTCTGCGGCACCACCACCTCATCCTCCCTGAAGCAGGAGGTGAGGAGCAGGGAGGTGATTATCAGTGCGAAGTTATTTCTTTTCAGCCGGATCATCTTTCAAAAATGTGTAGGAGAGTTTGAGAAAGTAAGTTCTGCCCCAGGCAACAGGCACGTTGCCGCCGCCGCCCGAATGCACACCGCCGGAGCCGCCTGTGCTGACAATATTGGTGACATCGAAGAGGTTACGCACCCCGGCATTCACCGACAGCCTTTTCTTCATGAAGGTCTTCAGGACCGTCAGGTCCATATTGTGCCACGAATCCATATACCCTTCGCTCAGCAGGCCGTTTTCATCCATATAGATGCGGGTGGTTTTGCCGGTATATTTATAGATGGCCGTCAGGTGGAGGTCGATTTCGTCCATGCGGCAGGTCACCTCCGAGGTGAGCTCGGGCGACCAATAAAGCCGGAGTTTTTCGCCGGGCACCAGCTGGTTCGATTTGCCGGTTCTGCCCCATCCCAGCCTGAGGTCGAAAAGCGGATAGAGCGAGGAACGGAGACTGAAGACATATCCCATGGAGCGGGAACGGTCAAGGTTAAAATAAGTGTAAGCCCCGTCACCGGTTTCGGCCAGGGTGATCTGGTTGTCGATGTCGTTCAGGAAAAACCGGGCTTCCGTTTCCGTGGCGTAGGTGACTTTTTCTATCCTGTGGCTGGCCTGAAACTGAATGTGCTTCGACCGTTCCGGGCTGAGGTTGGGGTTGCCGGTAATGTTGTGGTTTACGTCCACAAAGTAGAGGTAAAGCTCTTTCAGCGAAGGCGCCCTGAACCCGCTTGAATAGGATGTCCGGAATATAAAGCCCTTTGCCGGGCCGGCCTTCACATGCATGGCATAAATCAGGGGAGAGGCGAAATGGCTGTTCCAGGCATAGCGCAGTCCAGGCTGCAGCGAGATCAGGTCGGCAGGCTGAATCTGCATGGTGGCAAAGCCTGCAATATCGGTGATCCGGTGGTGCTGATTGCCGGTGCGTTCACCGGTGGCCCACTCCACATTGGCATCGTATCCCGCCTGTATCCCGATCAGTCCCGATGTGCTGCGATAAGTGTACATGGCCCTCGACAGAAAGGAGCCAAAGCCCGTGGTATCGTATTCGGTGGGCGTTTTTTCGGGAATGGTCAAATCGTTGTAATATAACGTTCTCACCCTGCTGTAGAACGAAAGGGAATTGCTGGCCGTGAAAGGATTGGGCCCGCGGGTGGTGATGTCAGCCTTGGCGGTGAGTCTGCTGGTGGTAAAATGGTTATCGAAGGCCTTTTCGAAGTAGGGGGGGAGCAGGTTGCCCCGCACCAGCAGCAGTTCGTCGAAATAGCTCAACTTCGTTTTGATCACCGCTTTCTTCAGGGTAAGGTTGTATCCTGCATCCGCATTGAGCTGCCTGCGGGGCTTCCATAGTTTGGCCCTGCTTTCGTCTGCCGGTGAATAGCCGGCGAAGAAGTTGCGTCCGGCCTGCAGGCTGAAGGCATTGCTACCCCGGTTAAGGCTGAAGCCGCCGTCGAAATTGACAATCCCCACCGACTCAAGGTATGTGCCGGCATTGGCGGTAAGCGATCTTCCGGGAATATCCCCCGAAATAATGTTGACCACTCCGGCCAGGGCATTGCTGCCATAAATTACCGACATGGGCCCTTCGATGATCTCTACCTGCCTGGCATTCTGCAGGTTCACCTGGCTCAGGTCAATGCTTCCGTTCAGGCGGCCGATCACCGGCACCCCGTCCACCAGAATCTTCACATGCTCGCCCGACAACCCCTGCAGACTCATGCCGGTGCCCAGGGAGGCGTCCTGGGTGAACCTCACGTTCATCTGGTTGCGCAGCAGCCCCGACAGATCGGTGGCCGCGGTCCTGCGCAGCTGCAGCTGGTTGATGACGTTGACGCGGTAAAGCGAACGGTCGGCGCTGCCCGGGTTGTACTGGGCGGTGACCACCACCTCGTCGAGCGAGAAGACTTCCGGCAACAGCCTGATCATGGCTTCGCCACCGGGGAACAGGGTGTCGCTGAAGGTCTGGTAACCTACATAACTCACCTGGAAAACCGTGGGCCGGACCAGATTGTGCCTGATCATCCCGTTGTCGTCGCTCAGGTAGTATTTTGCAGTTTTCGCCCCCGTTTCGGTGGCTTTAACATGGGCAAAGGCAACGGCAGCCCCTGTGCGCGCGTCAACCACCCGCACAGGAGGCGCCTGCGCTGCCACCATCAGCGGCAGCAGCATCATTGCCGCAATCAGTATCCGGAATCCCGCCATTATCTTACAATCACTTTGCGCGATAATGTGCCGGTTTCACTGGTGATGCGCAGGATATAGCTGCCACGGGCCACGCCGTCGAGACTGATCTCTCCCGAAAGGGCATTGCCAAGCGACTGTTGTGCCACCGCCCTTCCGCTGAGGTCGTAGAGCACCGCAGACGCGTTGCTGAGCGGACTGCTGAATGTGATCCTGAAATAATCTCCTGCCGGGTTGGGATAGATATTTACCCCGCTGAGTTCAAACGCAGGGGCTGAGGCCGTTGAAATTGCCTGAACCGTAAAGGTGGTGGTGCCGGTGGATGAACCGGAAAAGGCTTCAAACACCACCTTGTAAACCGATCCGTTGTCCGTCTGCACGAAATAGGCCAGGGAATCGGTGATTTCCCACTGGAAGGTGGACATGTTGATGGTTTTCCAGTCATGACCGATGATATCGGCATCGGGTGAGAATGTCAGATCGGTCCAGTCGGTGAAGTCGGGGGCTACGGGATGCGCTTCGGCTACGGTATGGCCTTTCCTGGTAAGCACACCGTTCACGGGGTAGTATGTGTTCTGAACCACTGCATTGTAACGGGTGAAAAGCAGGTCCCAGTCGGCGGCATCCGGTTCGCGGTCAACAATGCCGTTGGCGAAGGAGAAGGCCATAAACTGTTTGGTGATGTGGGGCGTTACCTCCAGGGTGTCGGTCTGGTCATTGCTGCCGTCAAGATTGGCATACCGGATGATGTACTTGTTCTGGGTTGATATTTTTCTGACAATCTGCAGTTTGCGGTATATGCCGTCGGGAGTGGCAATCAGGTAGAGCGAATCGCCCACCACATCGTGGCTGGTCATGCTGTAGATGCCCCAGCCGTAATCGGGATGGCCGAGGGCATTGCGGTTAAACGCGCCGTCTTCAAAGTCTGTGGTGTTGTTGTAAAGTCTTTTCCACGAGGCCATGCCGGTGGTGTCGAAGGTTTCCCAGCCGCTGATGCCCGCATTCGGGTAGGTGTAAAGCGCTACCCCGGCGCCGTCGTTCACAATGATGCCTGCGCTGAAAGCCGGGGTGAAAAAGGCGATATCCCAGAGGTTCCTGGGCGAAGTCCTGACTTCTCCGTTGGTGAGGGAGAAGAAGACTTCATTTACATACTGGTTTCCCATGGAGGCCGTGTGCGTCGTCTGGGCCTGCAATGTGCCGGAGAATGAAGCGAAAAGTAAGGTCAGTGATATAATGAGTGCATTGAAAGATTTCATCTTATGGTGATTTTAAAAGGGAATAATGCGATATGGCGAAATCCGCGCCACGTCAGGATAATGATGGTAATGCAGAAAAATCAGCGGACGGATGGCGGGCCGCGCAATCCATGGGCAGCGGGGATGCCGCTGATGCTGAAGGATTGCGGGTAGTATTCGGGAAGTGAATGCCCTGAAAACTGTGGTTTAAGGAGGAATTCACACTCCTGGGTGTTGAGATCGGGTGACTGAAGAAAATCGACCGATGGCAGGTCCTGCGCCACCGTAATGGTTTCCTCGCGCTTGCTCAGGATGCCGCTGGGGATCAGGTTCCGCCCCCAGATATGATGCTGATGGAAGTTGATCAGCGAGCCGAGATAAATCCAGAAAACAAGGAAAGCGGTCGCCAGAACGGCAACTTTTCCTGCTCTTCTTGTATATACGGATTTGTTCATGTCATCGGCCCGGTACTGTTGTCGGTAGCCCGGCTGCTACAAAAGTAATATTTTAGATTAAAAGAAAACGCAAAATCCGGCCCTGACTGAGAAATATCAGTAAATATCCGAACATATGTTCATAAATAGGTTGATGAATGTAACCGGAAGGATGTTTTGTCATGGAAACTCAGGAATTACGATCGCTTATTACCCGGCTGCTGCCGCATAGCCAACGGGACACGAATGCGTGAATTAAAAGCCACGATCCCGATAGCGATCGGGACACGAATATAATTGCCACCAAAGCACGGAAACACTGAAACCCACAGATTTTTTTTGAATTTTTGAACCGACTGAAGAGCCTGTCCCGAACTCTTTTTCGGGAGAGCTCAGCGGAGCTAATCTTTGAATTTTTGAATTTTTGAATCTTTGAATTTTTGAATCTTTTGAACCGACTGAAGGGAGCTCAGCGGAGCTAATCTTTGAAT
>ERZ795053.1281-NODE-1281-length-32132-cov-18.563519_pt1 | contig 32132 bp, 27 predicted proteins | sample MGYA00375137_ERZ795053 | MGnify/ENA primary metagenome ERZ795053 (study PRJEB30182, sample SAMN05720284) | activated sludge metagenome | isolation source: Anaerobic digester | place: Hong Kong | collected 2014-12-17 ...
AAGAATTGTACGATCCAGCGGGGTAGGTGAAAGAATGAAAGAAGTGAACGAGTTATTCCTGCAATTCACGAAAGATCGGGAATTCTCCACCATTTTGGCGGATCCACCCTGGCAGTTCAAGAACCGGACGGGGAAAATGGCTCCCGAACATCGCCGGCTCGCCCGGTACGAAACACTCAAACTTCCAGATATCATGGAAATCCCAGTGGCCGATTGCACTTCCACGACCGCACACCTGTACCTTTGGGTTCCAAATGCCCTGCTGGCAGAAGGGCTCAAGGTGATGGAAGCCTGGGGTTTCTCCTACAAAACCAACATGGTATGGTACAAGATTCGAAAGGATGGGGGGCCCGACCGCCGGGGAGTGGGCTTTTACTTCCGCAACGTTACCGAATTGGTGTTGTTCGGGGTAAAAGGCAGGATGCGAACCTTGGCCCCGGGAAGAAGCATGCCCAATATCATCGTCGCTCCCAAGCGCGAGCATTCCCGCAAGCCCGAGGAACTGTACGAAATCATCGAGAAGTGCAGCCCTGGCCCTTACCTGGAGATTTTTGCCCGAACCCAGCACCAAGGGTGGGATGCTTGGGGAAACGAAACGGAAAAGTTTCCCGAACCCACCCCGCTGCGCATCTTTTCGGAAAACCCACTGGTCCTTCCTTCCCGGGATTTGCTGTGATGCTCACCGGCCGCACTGGGGTGCGGCGTTCCCAGGAAAATCGGGTTTCTTCAGCCTGTATGCACGATCTTGAAGCTCAGTGACTTGAACGAAAGCGAGATGTTCACGTTTTCCACTTCCAGGCCTTCGGGGAAGGTGAGGAGGCAGGTGGAGAAGTTCAGCACGCCCTTCACCTGGGGCACCGGCAAGCGGTTCAGGATGGATTGGGCGGAAACGGGGGGAACCGCCAGCACCACCACTTCGATGCGGTGTTCCTCGATCAGTTGTTCCAGGTTCGCCACGTCTTGGATCTCCAAACCGTGTTCCAAAAGCGTGCCGATTTTTTCCGGGTTTCGGTCCACGATCGCGCGCACGAAGAAACCGTCTTCTTGCAATCCGGGGAAGTTTGCAAGCGCACAACCGAGCTTTCCAGCACCCACGATGAGCACGTCCCAGCTGCGATTGATACCCAGGATCTTTTCCAGTGTTTCCAATAAGCCATCCACCGAGTAACCCGTTCCACGCTTGCCGAACCCACCGAAGTACGAGAGGTCTTTGCGGATTTGGCTGGGTTTGAGATCAACAAGTTCTCCAAGTGCGCTCGAAGAGATGTTTTCGGTTCCGCGTAGATGCAAATCTTGCAGCTGGCGGTAGTACATTCCTAATCGTGCCGAAACGGGCTTGGGTATCTTATTGTGCATGGGTTGACCTCCATTTGCGGTAAATTTCACAAGTGAAATTATACCATGGAATGATCTTTTGTAATATGGAATGAAACTGCTGTCCCTTTCGTCCTGAATTCAGGAACACAGATGCTTTTCGTAGAAATTTGGTGTGGAGGGGCAGCCCGTGTATAATAGTATCGAGGATTCTGCTCCCACTTGAAGGGGCGGGTGTTGTGGAGACATATTGGAGGAAGTTTTATGGGGGGTAAAGGGTTTCTTTCATCTGTGAAGGTGGTTGGTGTTTCTATTCTTTTCTTCGGGGGGTTGATGCTTTTCTTCTCTTCTTGTGCTCCCTCGAAAGGCCAAATCCGGCCTCCGGATACGCGGTTCTTGGAAGTTGCGGAACGCTACGGGGCGGATAGGGTTTCTTTTTTGGTGGAAGGAGAAGACGAACGCACCCCGCGGGAAAAGCTCCGCTTTTCGATCCGCGTGTACATTGCCCCCGAGGAAAACAAACCCCACCCTGTTCCTTCTACCAAGGACCTCCTTTCTGGTCTCCTCACCTACGAGGGTTCGAGTACCACGGGCAGCATTTCTTTCCCTTCCGAGGAAATCGGCGAAGGGGAGTTTTTGGTGCACGTTTCCGCCATCAACGAGTTTGGGCTGGCGGACGAATCTCCCGCCGAAGCCCTGTTCACGGTTGACTTTTCGCCACCCGCTTCCCCGAGGGTTCAGGCGCGGCTGGTAGCAGGGAAGATCCTCCTTTCCGCCCGCTTGCTGGAATACCCTCCCGATTTCCACCACTTCGAAGTGCAAGTTTTCCCGGGAGAAAAGCAGGTGTTCTCGGAATCTTCTGGCCTTTTCGAAATCCCCGCACGTTTGGGAGAAGAATACCTGTTGCAAACGGTTGCCGTGGACGATGTGGGCAATCGCTCCCGCTCGGAGTCCATGGAGTTTTCCACGCTGCGTGATGATCCCCCGCAGTTGGAGAAACCCATTCCTTCGTTGCTGGGAGGAAACCTGGATCGCGTGGAGGTTTGGTACTTCGACGACTGGGATCCCGTGGAAAAGGTGGAAACCCAGGCCACGATGAGTAACCTTCCGGTTCGCATTCGCGATAGCGCCATCAAGCTAGACTTGCATGCGCTCCCGGAGGGAACCCAAACCCTTTGGATCGGCCTGAAGGATTCCAAGGGACACTTGAATCTGTTGCGCAAGGACATTTTCGTGGATTTGACACCGCCCCATACGCCTAACCAGCCTTCCATCGAGGCGCGCAGTGAGAAGTTCGAGCTCACGTGGGAAAAAGACGTTGACCAGGATTCCTACGGGGTGTATGGCAGTAACGATGGCAGCAACTGGGACCTATTGGGAACGGTTGACGAACCCTTCTTTTCCACGGATGAGCGGTACTTGCAGTACGGGGTTTCCGCGTTTGATTTGGCGGGAAACGAAAGCGGGGTTTCCTATCCCGTGCGTACGTATGACCAAACCTACACACCTGCCATTTCCCCGGAAATTGTTTCGCTGCAGGAGAACACCTTGTTGACCACGACCTACTCACCTTTCGTGATCCAGCAGCCGTTGGAAGTGGCAAAAGGGGTCACATTGGCCATGGAGCGGGGTGTGGAGATCCAGTTCCAAAACCAGGGGAGCCTATCCGTGGCGGGGCAAATGCTCGTCATTCCTTCCCCATCCGAGAAGGAATCGTTGATTCGTTCCGAGGATCGCGCCGATCCATCGCAAGCGTTGATCACGTTGGACGGAGGCGAGCTGTGGCTGGAAGGGGTTCGCCTGCAGGGGAACGATGGTGTGTTCCTGGCGGTGAACCGCAACGGAAATGCCATGATTCAACAGGGTTCTTCGCTTGGGTTTTCCGTTTTCGCCACCGTTTCCGAGGCGGATGGCCTGACCCTGAGCGAGATGGATATCCAGGCAACCACCCTGGTTTTCGGCGATTCGTTGCAAACCCTGAAAATCCTGGATTCCACCCTTCAATCCGTCGAAGGAGTGAACCTGGATAACGTGCAGGACCTCTCCATGAACAACGTCAACATCCTGGCAAGCCGCAGCGCCATCCGAGTGGGCAGCCTTTCCAACATCACGCTGGATTTGTGCGAGATACAAGCACCCAATGCGTTGCGCCTGGAAAAATTCTCCGCGGGCACCGCAGCGCGCTGTGATTTCGTCGCCAGCGAGACGGCCATTTCGATCATGGGCGCATCTACCTTGAACCTGCGAAAGTCCACCATTACCGGTGCCATTTGCGGGATCTGCGTGGACCAGAGCAGTTACCTGTCCATCCTGGAGAGCGAGATCGTGGAGTGCGCAACCGGTATCTCGATCCTCAACAGTGATGTGCGGGCCATTTCCACTTCGTTGAGCAAGAACGGCGTGGGCATCCTCCAAAAAGGCCGCTTCTCCTTCGAGAGCGAGGATGTCATCTTCCCCAACACTCCGAAACCCATTGTGCAAGATACCCCGTAATTTCCCACAGTTCCTGGAAGAGTTCTACCCTGCCCACCGGATTTCCACGGTGGAAGCGGGGGTGCAGGCTCGGGTCACGCACGCCAGTGTTTTGCTGGCGTGGTTTTGTGGTGCCTTTGCCTCCACCAAAGTGCGTTCATTCGTGGAAGCCGGGTGTGGAACCGGTTTTGTCAGTTTCGCGCTGGCACGCTGGCGGGGATGGACGGGTGTGGGAATCGATATGCAGCCTTCCTTCGCGGTGCCATTCGAGCAGGGAGCGCAGCAGAACGGGGTGGAGCAAGTGGTTTCGTTCGTGCAAGCCGACGTTTCCCATCTGCCCAAGGCACCGCAAATCCCCCTTGCGGATGTGCTGGCGTGCAATCCTCCCCACTTTTTCCTCCAGCGTGGAAGGCCTTACGGCCAGGAGCAGCGCCGGGACGCACGCTCCCTTGCGGAAGAAAACCTCCCCGGGTTCGTGGCGGGGTTGGCGCGGTTGCTGAAAAACCGCGGCGAGTTTTTCCTGGTTCTCCCCGCTGTGCATGGGCTGGAATGGATCGACGCATTGCACCAGCAGCGGATGGTTCCCAAGAACATGGTTCCGGTGTATGGAAGGGTGGGAAAAACGGCGCGGTTGGTTTTGCTCAAGGGGAGTAAAAATGCGAACCGGGGGTTCGTACAAATCGAACCCCCGGTATTTTTGCGCGGGTAAAGTTGGCTGGGAGAGGAGGACTCGAACCTCCACTGGCGGATCCAGAGTCCGCAGTCCTGCCATTAGACGATCTCCCAATTTCGGGGCAATTATACACGATGGCCCCTATGATGTCAACCAGAAACCAGGTCGATCTCGGAGGAGGGCTCTTGGGGTTTGCGCTCCCAGATGGTCTTTCCTTCCAGCAGAACTTTCTTCACCGGGATCTCTTCCTCCAACCCCTTGCTCTGGATGACTTCCACGATCAGGTCAAGCGGTAGCGAAGTATTCACCCAGACTTCGCTCATTTTCAAAATGCCTTCTTCACTGATGGGTGCCTTTTTCACCGCGGCGCAAACGGCACGGTAGTAGCGGTCGAAATCGTCCTGCAACCAGTTTTGCGTTTCCACGGCTTTTCCTACTTCAAAACCATCCGGCACTTTTTCCACTTTCTTTTCCGGTCTGCCACGGGGTTTCCGCGAGCGGTTCGACTTGGAATCCGACGCGATTTCCGGGGATCCTTGGGATGGGGAAGGAGAAGCCTCGGGCTTGCCCGTGGGGGGAGAAGCTGGTTTTCGCCGGCGGTTCCGGGGTTTTCGGGATTTTTTCTTTTGCCCGGGCGGATTCCCCGCACTTTCCGCGGTAGCAACCTGCTTTTCTTGCCGCACGGGTTCGCTTTTTGGAGAATCTTTTTGGGGGGGTACACTTTCCTTTTTCCCTTGTTGTGGGCGTCGTTTCCTGAGATTCCTCCTTCGGGAAGGGTTTTTCGAAGAGTTGTTTTGCGGGTCCGACTTGGGCTTTTCGTTTTCCATCCAAAACCTCCTGTGAATTGTTTCCCCCCCATTATACCAGAATTATTCGTGTAGAACGATCCCCAGTTCGAAGGAACGGTGCCAGGGGAAGAAGTATTCCGCTTCCCACTGCGATTGGAAGGCTTGTTCGATCTTCTGGAGGTAGTGTTGCATCTGGGTGCGGACGAAGCAAAGGGCCCATTGCTCGTCGGGCAGCAAGGTCCACAGCGTGCAACCATGGGCTGGTGCTTCCTTTCGAAGTCTCTGGCGGACATGTGCTTGGTACCCCCAGTGCTCCAAGATCAGGGTTGCAGCGAACTGTTCCATTTTCTCGCGCTGCACCGGCAGCAACTTCTGCACCCCCAGCCATTGCACGATGGAATGGGAAACCACCGTTCCCAGGGAATTCCCCGGTGTGTTCCAGCCCGAAACGTTTACCCGCGTCCAGTCCCTTCTTTTCGCCAGCAATCGGTCGATCACCCGGTCATCCGAACCGTTCGGGAAGCGCAGGTCGGCGATGCCGGTAACCTGCCCCTCGGCGAGCGCATCGAACACATCGTACATGCCGGGCATCAGGCTGTTCATCTGCTGGTCAGAGCTCTCCCCCCAGTCTCCGGGTAAGCGATTGTGCACCACCAGCCGGATGGCCTGTTGTTGTTCGTTGGCTTCTCCGGGCTTCGCGACCCTTGCGCCGGAGCATTCCACGTGCTGGGTTACGCTTTGGTCAAGGGGAGAACCCTCGTAGGGAGGCACGAGGTGTGCGTACTGCGGGGAGGTGAACGAAACCTCGAACAAGGGGGTTTGTCCCAGTTCCTCGCATAGCACGCGGGAAAGAAGGGCGAGGGGGGCTTCATCCGCTCCGGGGTGAATCGACACCTTACCCGAGATGCCCAGCTGTTCTGCGTTCTGTGCGTGCAGCCCCGCTTCCACCACCGAAAGGCTTCCTTCGCCGTTGTCGTCCAGCGTCAGATTCAGGAAATCCACACAACCCTCTTTCACCAGCTCCAACACGTGTTCCACCAGGTGGAAATTGCGCTTCCTCCGGGTGTAGAAATCGTGCAGCATCCAGCTAGGGATTTCGGGGATTTGGGGAGGGCTTGCGTAGCTTTTCTCCATCGCGGTAACAGTGCTCCCCACGAGCTGTCGTGCCAGTTGCAGCGAGTGTTCCTGTATCCTCTTGCCGAAGTACTCCCAGTACACCGGTTCCTCGTCGTCCGAATCGTACTTGGGGATACGGGTGACCGTGGAAGCGAGGAAGAGCTTTTTGACGCGCGGACGGATGCTCCTGAGCACCTGTAACCGGTGGAGGAGCGTTTGCTCGCTGCAAAGGTTGATGCGCGAGGGAATCAATCCCCCGTGCAACAGCATCTCCATCGACAGCACGCAGAGCTCACTACCATGGACGTTGCTCTCCAACCAGCGATGCAGCCCGTCCACGTCCGCGTGGATTTTCTTCTGGCCCAGCATTTCCCGGGGTGGCGTAACCACTTCCAGCCCCGCGGCTTGCGCGAGCAGCAAGAAGTAATCCCGGGTGCAGAAACGCTCGTCCACGGGAAGGTACACGATGCGCAACTTCTCTTTGTTCATTTCTCTTCCCTCCCGTAGGTTCCCTTCACGAAGCGGTACATTTGCCGGTACACGTTTCTTTCACGTGGATCCTTGAGCATGGATCGTATCCCTCCGCCCACGAACCAGGCGCAGGCTCCGTGCATGTACCCGAGCTCGACCCCAGTATCCAGGTACTTCTGGAAGCGCTGGTACTTCTCCAAACCAACCCGGGTTGGTTCGTCCAGGAAGGTGTAGTACTCCATTTCGAAGCCAGCGTTCCTCTGCTTCGCCGCACGGGCGCATTCCGCAACACCCTCGAGTTTCTCGTAGAAAAGGTAGTTGGGCTGGTAGAAAGCGGCGTCGAAGTAGTACGACTGGTAGTCGTCGAGCAAGTGCGTGTTGTAGGAACTCCAGAAGGGGATCCAGAAGGTCTTGTATCCCCGTGCATTGATCCTTTTCTTCAATTCCTTGAGTAGCCAGTGATCATCCACTTCCCACCCGCGGTACACCGTTTCGAAGGGCCAGTAGAATCCCAGGAAATGTAGCCCTTCGGTGCCCGGTGCTTCTTCCCATCGCCGCAGGAACTCGTCTACGTACCAGCTGCACGCCCGGAAACGATCGCGCGTGGCACGGTCCAGGTTTTGCCCGAGCGTGGAGAAATTGCACCTGTGGCCCTCCAGCTCCCCGAAAGTAGCCTGCCCGATCCCCGGGTACGGAAGCAGCGCCACTACGTTTCGCGGGTGCGCAGGAGGCCCCAGTTTTTCACGGGCTTGTTGCACCGTTTTTCCCAGGGCCTGGGCACCCAGCAAGATGGCTTCGATGGCCTCTTTCCAGTCTCTCTTGTTCCCGGGGTTTGGCGACGGAACGGCGTAAAAATCCCCCTCGGAAGACATGGTGGTGCCGATGTTCACGTCCGCGCCCAGGAAATTACCCGAGGAAATGCGGGGCATCAGCAGGAACGAATCGAAAAACCAGTCCACGGGTTTGCCCCCTTGCTCCAGGAAACACACCGAGGGAAGGCTATCCTCGGGGTCGGTGGAAGTGGGAACGATCAATAGGTGTTTGAGGTACCCCAATTCGGGTTGGTTGGCTTGCAGGAACATCTTTTTCCTCCTGTGCGAATGGGTTACGGGGCGAGCACGGCATAGCCGAAGCGCTCGAGCGTGTGGAACGATCCGTAGGTGCAGCTCCAGCCCGAGTAGGTGGCGGTGTTGGAGCGCCAGCGGTTGCGGTTGAAGTTGATCCGGAAGGATGCTCCTTCTTTCGGGGTAACGCCCAGTTCCTGCAGATCCAGCTGGCATTCGATCCGCCAGCCTTCGGGGGTCTGCCAGGAGTTGGCCTCGCAGTAACCGTTCCACTTGGCGTCGAAGTTTGCCTCGTCGTACACCGTGGGAGCTCCCCATGGAAGCGGGGAAAGAACGAAGTGCTTGTATTCCAGTTTCGATTCGTCCGGCCAGAGGAAAACCTCCACCGAATCTCCCAGGTACACCCTCGTATCCCGGTCACCGCTGATGGCTTGCAGTCCGTCCATGTCGGGTTCTTTCACGTCGAACTGCACAGTTAAGAACCGCTCGTCGTACCGAACCCGCACGAACGTTTCGGGCTGCACGCTTTTGCCCAGATCGTAGGACACGAAGGGTCCCAGCGCTTCTTCCCCAAAATCTCCATAGGGGATGTGCACGGATGGGATGGAAACGGGCTGCTCCACCACGACCATGTTCGCGGGTTTCTCCGCGGTGTAAGCTTTCTTGCCCACGCGGCTCTGCATGTACCAGCGGGGGCGCAACACTTCGATGGCACGGTAGAACGAATCGATGAGCTGCCGGGAAATCTCCGGGTCGTTCACGTTGGGGGTGACCTGCCGTTTGGCTTCGGAAAGGGCATTCCAGGTTTCCTCCAGCCCCGCGCCCTGTTGCGTGCGCTGCAGGATGTTTTGCCAGGCGGAGGTTGCCCATTCCTTTTCCCTCTCCGACAGCCGCCCCTCACTGGCCCACTTTTCCAGCAATGGCTCCTGCGCTTCGGCTAGGCGTGCCAGCACCTGTTCCAGCGGGGCATGCGCGGGAACCGCGGGGTTGCGGAAAAAACCGCGCGTGGCCATTTCCTCCGGCAGCTGCTCCAGGTAGGCAAGCGCGAACAGGCACACCCCTTCGAACATTTCACTGGCAAGTTGGATTTCGCGGGCAAGCGTTTGGGCATCGGGGATACCGAATAGAGCCAGCCCCGGGATGAGGAAGGTCTTGCCCTGTGCGACCCTCGCCTGGGAATCCAGTTGGATCTGGAGATCTTCGGGCGATGGCGTGTAGCTCATGGGAAACACCAGGTCCAGCCAGCCGTTTCGCACCCACAGCTCCCAGTTCTGCTTGAACTTGGCCTGCGCACCTTCCGGAGAGTTCACCACCGCTGCGGAGAGCAACAACCCGGGTTTCCTTGCCTTGAGCTGCTCGGAAAGCTGCTGCACCATGGATGAAACCTGGTTCTCCCTCCACAGGTGCCAGGTCACTTCCTGCGGCGAGTACTTTTCGATGGAAAAGGGGTCGATACCCGTTTGCTGGCGGAACGCCGCCACGGACCAGTCGTCGTAGCCGTGGTCGATCACATCGCTGTTCTCGTAGCGGATGTAGTCCAGGTGAATACCGTCCAAGGAGGGATAGGTGTCCAGCACGTCGAGGATGGCACCTTGGATGAAGGCACGGGCCTGCGGGTGGGAATGGGAGAAGAAACCCGTCTTGCTGGCATCCGTCGCGAACACGTTGCCAAAGCGATCCCGTTCCATCCACTCGGGGTGCTCGGCGATCACCTGGGTTTCCACGCCATAGTAGGTGTTGGCGAACACCCAGGTCCAGGCGTGCACTTCCATTCCCAGTTCGTGCGCTTGGTCAAGCAACACCTCCAGCGGATCTTCATTCCAATGCGCGAAACCCGGGTCGGGCGGGTAGTACCCCAGGCGGTTCGAAAGGCTGGTTCCTCTCCAAAGCACCTCGGGCAGCAGCACGTTGAACCCCAGTTCGTGCAAGCGTTTTACCATGGCACGCAACCCGTCGGGGTTTTTCGTGGCCTCCATCGCACCGTGGTCGAGCCACATCGCCCGGGTCTGCACCACGGGTGATGGTAACAGTTCGTAGGAGAGCTGGTGGATCTTTTGCATGAGCATTTCCACCTCCTGAATTTCCGGGGAGCCTTGCTCTTTCATCTGCTCCACGCGGGTGCGAATTTCGTCCCAGCGTTCCACGATGCCAGCGCGCCGCGCGTCGGATATCTGCGAAAAAACCGCTCCCAACTGCGTGGAAAACCGCTGGCATGCTGCTTGCAGTGCCACGAACCGCACCTTTGCAACGTCCACGCTGGCCGGGGGAAGCTCCACCAGTTTTTGGATCGCCCCCAGGAACAGCGCCCGCATCAGCGGATCGTAGTCGAGCATCAAAAAGACATTTTCACCGAAGAACAGCCCCGAATCGTTTAGCACGATAGCCGCGTTACGCGCGGGCGAATCCGTGCTGGCAGTGCCCTGTTCGTCCCTTGCCCAGAACGCGAGCACGCTGGCATCAACCGTTTCGAAGGTGAAGGTGAAACCACGTGGCATGGGGATGTTCACGGGGGCATCGAACCCGAAAAACGCACTTCCCTCCTGGGAAAGACGCATGAAATCGTAGGGACCGCGAACCCACGCCGGCGACTGGATACCCAAGAATCCCCCGATGGTGTAGTTCTCCCGCAATGAAGCGTCGGCGTTGCGCAGCATGGACTCGTACCCGGCGATCACGCGGTTGCCGGCTAACAGGTACTCCTCCACTGCTTGGGCTTCCCCATCCGTAACCGCAGCGTTGGACGGGATGATGAGCAACTTCACGAAACCGGGAACTCCGCTGGCCAGTAGTTCATCGGTCGAAACCACGTGGTACGCAATCCCCTGGGAATCCAAAAGGTCAAACAATCCGCGGGTGACATCGTTGTACACCGCCTTCCCGTAGAAGCTCTCGGAGGTCTTGGACAGGAAAACCCCCAACCCAGGCTGCGTGGTGGCGCCAAAAAGTGTCCCCAACGTTGCCAGCATTGCGATGCAGCACAGCAGAAGCCTTCGAACCATCGTGAGATTCCTCCCTCGATCCGGTATCATTGCTTGAGTGCCCCCTGGTAGCCTTCGATGAAGAAGCGTTGGGTGAAGAAGAAGAACACCAGGATGGGAATGGTGGAAATGATGATGCCCGCGCAGATCTGCCGGAAATTGCCCTCGAACATGGAACTCAAGTTGGACAGCCCCACCTGCAACGGGAATTTCTCCGAGTCGTTGAGCACGATCAGCGGCCACAGGAAAGAATTCCAGTAGGCGGTGAAGGAGAAGATCGCCAGCGAGGTGGTGGCGGGCCGCACCATGGGCAGCATGATGCGCCACCACAGCTGGAACTCGTTGCAACCGTCGATGCGCGCTGCATCTTCCAGTTCCTTGGGGATGGAAAGGTAATGCTGGCGCATCAGGAAGATGCCGAAGATCGACACTGCGCTGGGCAGCACCACCGCCAGGTAACTGTTGTACAGGTTCATCTTGATGATGGTGATGAAGTTCACGATCAGGCTTCCCTGCATGGGGATCATCATGGGAAGGAGGATGAACGTGAAGATAAGGTTTCGCCCCTTGAAACGCAACCGTGCCAGCGGGTACGCCGCAAGCGCCGCCAGCACCACGTTCATCAAAATCCCCATGCCGGTGATGAGCAGCGTGTTGAAGAAGTAGCGGAAGATGGGCAACTTCTGCAGCACGATGCGGTAATTCTCCAGCGTGGGGGGATTGGGGATCCACTTCGGGGGCCAGGTGTACACATCCACCGCCGTCTTGAACGATGTGGATAGCACCCAGAAAAAGGGGAAGGAGAAGAAAACCGCCAGCAGCACCAGTAGCGCGTAAATCGTACCACGTCGTATCCATACCGCTCGTCGGGCGCTCATGCTTTCGCCTTCTTTCCCGCGCCGAAGAACTTGAAGTTGATCACCGTGAACACCGAAATCATCAGCGACAGCACGATGGCCAGCGCGGCGGATTCCCCGAAGTTGTAGCGCACGAAGGCACGGTCGTACACCTCGAACGCCAGCGTGGAGGTACTGTTCGCCCCACCGGTGAGCAGGAAGATTTCCTCGAACACCTGGAAAGCTGCCATGGTGGACAGCACGGAGCAAAGCAGGATGGTGGGGCGCATCAAAGGAAGCGTGATGGAGAAGAAGCGCGTCCACCCGGTCGCACCGTCGATGGATGCCGCCTCGTACAAGTCCGACGGGATGTTTTGCAACCCCGCAAGGTAAATGATCATGTAGTATCCCAACCCCCTCCAGAGCGTGACGAACATCGCCGCCCACAGCGCGGTGTTCTTGTCGGTCAACCAGAGCACGGGCTCCTTGATGAGATGCCAGCTCATAAGTATGTAGTTCAAAAGCCCGTCTTGGGCGTAGATCCATTTCCATGTGAGGGAAACGATCACTGCGCCGGTGATCACCGGGAGGTAAAACATCGTTCGGAAAAACTTGATGCCGGGGATCTTCTGGTTCACCAGAACCGAAAGCGCCAACGAAAAGAACTGGATGGGGATGACCACCACCAGGTACTTGAAGGTGTTCTGCAGCGAGATGTAGAAGTACTTGTCGTCGAACAACTCCTGGAAGTTTTTCAGCCCGATCCATTGGGTTTTGCCGTTGATCATGTTGTACTTGGCAAACGACAGCACCACGCCACGAAACAGCGGGTAAAAAGTGAAGATGCCCATGATGGTGAGCGGAAGCAGCAGGAACATGAAGGCGATCACGTAGGTTTGCACCCGTCTCTGCGGCACCTTGCGGATGCCCGAGGCAAAGATCAGCAGGCTGCCGATCAGTAGCGCCAGCCCGAGGAAGATCCAGGGAAAGGGGTTCCAGTTGCGGAAGTAACTCTCGAGGAAAAAGGCACCCAGGAAAAGCAGCATGCCCCCGGAAACCCCCAACAGGCCTGCAAGCAACGTGCGCCTTTTCCAGAGCGACACACCCAGTACAACCCCTGCCAGCAGGATTCCCCCCACGAGGAACAGCCCCCCCAAGAGCTCAGAAGGGGTGGCGTACTCGAAAAACTCCTGCCACACCCCCGGTAGCAGCGGAACTTCGTTCCACGCCGCCAAGAAAAGCCCCAGCGCAAGCACCAAAAGCGCCAGGATTTGCCCCATTCTCTTCATGCGATCTCCTCCCCGGTTTCACGAAACAAGCAAAAGGGAGGCTCCTCGAAGGAGCCTCCCGGTGTAGCAATCAGTCTTGCAGCAGTTCGTTGATTTCGGCTTCGGCCTTGTCCAGGGCTTCCTGTGCGGGAATTTCCCCTTTGATGGCAGCCATCCAGTAATCTCCGATGATGCGGCGGAACTCGGCGTACTTCTCGTTTTCCAGGCCAGCGATGTACCCAATGTCCGCCACGTTCTCCATGGAGCTGGAGGCCATGATTTGCGCTCGGGCATTGGCAGATGTCTTCGCCATTTCCTGGAATTCCTTTTCCTGTTCCAGCCCAATCTTGGTGGACGGAACGATGGTGGCGTGCTTGTCAAACTCCACTTGCCAGTAAGCGGATGTCAGCCACAGGATGTACTTCACCGCTTCGGCAGGATGGGGTGCGTTGATGGGAACCACCATGTTCATCATGGGAGACTTGATGATGCTGGCCTCTCCAACTGGAATAGGAGCCACATCGGTGACCTCGTAGATGCTGGGGCTGTTCTCCTGCACGTGCTTGAGCATGGACATGCCCACCGGGTACATGGCAATTTTGCCCGCGGAGTAATTCTGCTGTCCCGCAGTGTATCCACCAAGCGAACGGGGGATCAAGTCCTCGTTGTACAGCGTGATGTACCAGTTGAGCTTTGCCAGTGCCTCGGGGGTGTTGAATGCTGCTTTTTCACCATCTTCGGACAGCAGCGGAACGCCTTCCAAGATCAGGTCCTCGTAGCCGATGATGTTGGGTTCGAAGCCATACTTACCCGTGCGCTCCTTGATGATGCGGGAGGCCTGCAACATTTCGTCCCAAGTGCTGGGCGGGTTGTCGGGGTCAAGCCCGGCGTCTTCGAGGATCTGGCGGTTGTAGATCAGGATCTGGGGGCTGGCGTACCAGGGAATGGCGTAGTAGTTCCCGGCCACGCGGGTGTTGTCCATCAACTTTTCCCAGTAGCGATAGATCTCCACCTCGTTCATGTACTCGTCCAGGGGGGCGAGGGCTTCCAACCCCACCATGTCCAGTGCCCAGATGGTGTTGAGGTTCACCGCGTCGGGAGCGCGGTTGGCCGCAATGGCCGCTTGGAGTTTTTGGAGCGCAGCGTTATAGGGAACGTCCACCCAGTTCACCTTGATATCCGGGTAGGCTTCTTCAAACGCCTCGTTCACCGAGTTCATGTAGTCGTCGAACGTAGGAGACAACGAAAGCGTCCAGACTTCGATTTCCACCGGCCGGGCGGCAAAGGCAAACGTAACGAGCAATACGAGCACAGAAATGAAAAGCAATTTCTTCATGAAAACACCTCCTGTTTGATTACCCCGCATACATCGGGTTTATTCCAACTTGTCCAATTCCCAACGGATTTGATCCACGTCAACACTGCTCAACGGCCCCCCCCTGGAAAGTGCTGCGGCAATTCCAATCGCCTGGCCCATCCCTGCGCAGGTGGGTTGAATCCGGGCAGCAGACTGCCCCTCGAAATCGGAGGAGAAGCAACGCCCCGCGACCCCGAAATTTTCGAACCCTTCCACCAGAAGGCTACCGAAAGGGATCTCGTAGTACATTTCGTAGGAAGGAACCGCATGCCGGTCCACCTCGAACTTCTTTTGACCCCGGGGATGTACGTCGATACCGTAGCAACCACGTACCACCCCGTCGGGGAAATGCTGCATGGAGCGCACGTCGTCGCCGGAAAACACTACCTGCCCCTTCAGCCGGCGACTCTCCCGTACCCCCAGTACGGGGGCGATTTTTTCCAGGTAGGCACGTTCGAAGCCTTTCACCCTTCTTTTCGCGAACCCAAGCACCTGCTCCACCTGGCGATGGGCCAACCCCATCCCCTCGGAAAACGAAACGGTTTGCAGCGGCTGCAGGTCCACGTGGGTGGTGTTCACCGTCACGCGCCCTTCTCCGGGTAACTGCACGAAGAAGAAAACAGAATGCGGGAAACTCCCGTTTTGCACACGTTCCGCTTCCACTTCCCGGAAATATCCTCCCACCGAAACCAGTTGCATTCCGGGCTTCACCCACCCCAGGAAGTTGTCGGGGTTTTGCGCCACGTCTTTGCGTATGGCCGCGAAATCCACCCCCGCGAGCGTGAACATCAGCGTGCACGACTGGTTTTCCCCGTTTTCATCACCGGACAGCAGCTGCGCACCGGCAAGTGTTCCCAGCACACCGTCACCGCTCGCATCCACGAACGTGTTTCCCTGGACCAGGGATTCGGCACCGTGGTGGTGAAAAAAGCGCACCGAATGGATGGCAGTGGACCTACGCTTCACTTCCACCGGGGTCGTGTCCAACCAAAGTTGTACACCGTTTTCCCGGAGCATCTCGAAAAGAACCAGCTTAAGAGCTTCCGAATCCAGGCAATTTTCTTCCAGCCCCCCGCGTTCTTTCAGGCGATGGGAAATCTTTCCCAACCATCCCTTCACCAACACCTGTTCGTCCAACCAGTAGCGCATCCACGGCTGCACCAACCCCAACGTACTCAGTCCACCGGGAACCTGTGCCTTTTCCACGAGCAGGGTGCGGGCCCCCATTTTGGAAGAGGCCAACGCCGCGCAACATCCCGCGATTCCGGCACCCACCACCACCACGTCGAAGAATGGCGTGCTCATCGATCCTTCCCTCCGTTTTGGTCCACATCGGCGCTATCCAGAAGCAAGTGCGGCGGGTATTCCAGCGCAAATCGCGCTGCCCCCACTGCCCCGGCCCACTCCCCCACCGTGGAAAGCCGGATCTTTTCGGGGTTGATCTGCGGATTGTGGGAAAGAGCCTGTTGGCGCACTGCATCCAAGAACGCCGAACCATACTTCTCGGCCACACCACCGAGGAAAATGACCTCGGGATCCAGTATCATTTGTACGGTATCCATGAGCCATCCCAGGTATCCGGCCCACTCCTCGAGCAACCCGGGATTTTGCTCCGCTGCTTTGGCGCAAATGGCCTTGCCGGAAGCCACGGTTTCGAGGCAACCTTGTTTTCCACAGGTACAAGAAGCCTGCAAGCCGGGGAAATGTACGTGCCCCACTTCTCCACCGCCACCCTGGAAACCGTTCCACACTTGGCCGTTCCAGACGAAACCTCCCCCGATTCCGGTTCCGAGTGTCACCAGGAAAAGGGAACTCTCCCCAGACTCTTTCCACTGCGCAAAGGCGGCCATGGACGCATCGTTTTCCACCGTTGGAACAACGGAAATTCGCTGTTGCAAGCGGTTGCGCAGGTCCATCCCTGTCCATCCCGGTAGGTTTTCCGAGGCGAACAACACCCTGCCGCTTTTGCGATCGGTTCTTCCGGCGGTTGCCACCCCAACGTGTTGGGCAACCCCTTTCTGAAGCGAACGAATCAGCTGCACAAGCGTATCTACACGTTCTTCAGCATCGGTGGGAGTCGCAACCTTCTCGTGGGCAAACACGTGCCCGCACTGGTCCACGCGCACACCCCGGATCCATGTACCGCCAACGTCCACCCCCACCGCAAGAAGCGGGTCTTGCTGCAAATCACCCAGTGCCCGGGCAAAGCGTTTCGTGATTTGCTGCGGTCGCGTGATGGCTCCCCCCACTACCACGGAGTAAGCTCCGTTGAGCCTTGCCTGGCGCACTTGTTGCGGGGTCTGGTAGTTTCCTTCGGCCAGAACGGGAATGTTCGTGGTGCGGTGGATTTCCGCCACGAGCCGCAGGTCGGGTTTCGGGGCATCCTGGGAGTAGGAGGTGTATCCCGAAAGGGTGGTGGAAAAAAAGTCGGGACGAAGCGGCAAAACGGTTCTCACATCTTTCAAGTCGGCGATGTCCGCCACGATTCGGAGCGAGGGGTAGTGTCTGCGGATGTGCTCAAACAAGACCGGGAGGGGTTCGGGGCGGGACACTCTCGTACAATCGAGCGCGAGGAGATCGGCTCCCGATTTGGCGAGCAAGTCCACCTGCGCGCGCGTGGTGGTTATGAAAGCGTCGTAGGTGGGGTTGCGATCCTTGAAAATCCCGATCACCGGAAGCGAAACCACTTCCTTGATTGCGCGCACGTCTTCCGGAGAGTTTGCGCGGATTCCTTTCGCCCCACTCATTTGCGCCGCGAGCGCCATTTTCTGCATGTGAATGGAGCCATGAAGGGGTTCTTCTTCTTCCGCTTGACAGGAGACGATCAATCCGCCCAGGAATGCGTATGCCACAACTTTCCCTCCCGCTGTTTTCTTCCGAATTTTCTCCATTATAAAACAAATGGAGAAATTCTCAAAAACCAACATATCGCTCTGAGAAATGGTCAGAGCGAATTATTTGAGAATTTCTCCAATTTGCTTCCGTTTTTTGCGGTTCTTTCCTTTTTTCGGCAAAGGTTCCTCCGAAAACGTGGAAATCCTCGGCTTGTGGTACAATGAAACATTCAACGAGGGAGGAAAAGCATGCCGGGGGAAAATACCTTACTCAAGATCGAAACCAGGAAAGATTCATTCACGCGCACCGAAAGGGTGATTGCCAACCACGTTTTGGACAACCATGGGAAAGTGATCTACATGTCGCTCACCGAGCTGTCTGACCTGCTGAAGGTGAGCGAGGGTTCCATCGTGCGTTTCTGCCAGAAACTGGGGTTTTCGGGGTTCCACGCGTTCAAGATCGCGCTTGCCACGCTGGAAAGCCAGGAAGAAAAGAACCTGGACCACCCGTTTAACCCCGATGACTTGGAACAACTCAAGCACCTGGTGGCCCACCGAAACCAGACGGTGATCCAGGAAACCTGCGAGTTCATCGCGGAATCCAACCTCAAGGCCTGCGTGGACTTGCTGCAAAAGGCTCGGAAGATCCTGATCGTGGGGGTTGGGGCCTCGGGCATCACCGCACAGGATGCATTCTACAAGTTCATGCGCATCGGGTTGAACTGCCAGACTGCCGCAGATGGCCATCTCCAGGCCATGATGGCCGCACAACTTGGCGAAGGCGATGTTCTGATGGCGTTCTCCCAAAGTGGAAGTACGCTGGAAATCGTGGATATTGCCCGCATCGTGAAAAACAATGGCGGCGCGGTGGTGGCCATCACCGGTTACGAACGTTCTCCGCTGGCCCGTTTCTCCGATTTCGCGTTGCTCACCCCCACGCGCGAGTCTCCCTTCGAGAGTGGGGCCCTCCGTTCCAAGGTGGCCCAACTATACGTTTTGGAACTGCTTTCCACCGCGTTGTACTGGAAGAACCGCGAGGGAGGCAACAAGGTGATCCAGGCAACCGCGGACGCGGTTTCCCGCTGGATCTACTGATCGATGTTGCGCACGCACCGCACGTAGTTGAACACCCGCAGCTCATCTCCTTGCGGACCCATGTACCGCGGGTAGGAAAGGGAGCCCGCGCTCTTGGGATCACTTCGCTGCGCCCCCGCTCCATGCACATCCAAGATTTGCCCATTCATTTTGCCCAGCGCTTCCCCAAAGGCAATGTACACCGCACGGTTTCCCGGGGAAGGTCCATCCAGGTGTGTCGTGGCACTCCAGAAGTAGGGGAAAGGGGCATTTCCCCCTGAATCGCGGATCCGCGAAACCTGGAAAAGTGGATCGATGGCGGGTAATCCGTCGAGCTGGGGGGAATGGGTGTAGTCCACGATGGATTGCAATTCTTTCGCCGAGGGAAGCCTCCAGTCGTCGTATCCCGCGAGTTCCAGCTGTTGGGCGTACTGGAGTGCTTGCTCCCAATCCATCCCCTGCTTGCTATCCTCTTTTTGCCACATCAACCCGGTGGAGAGATCGGAAACGGTACCATCCCCATTTTCCACGAAATGGTTTTTGCCGTACTCCGCGTTCCCGCGGACCAGGCGGAAATACATTTGCTGGGGTTGCCGTGTGCGGGGATCGTGCGTGGGGTATCCCTTTATGCGTCCATCGATGAAGTTCACACCGAAAAGCGTGTCCATGTTGCGCATGGTTTTACCCGTGTAGGATGTGCGAGACCAGGTTTGCGCATCGATCTCCCGCTCTCCGTTGGCCGTGTTTCCCAGGGGTTGCACGAAATACCGGGTATCGAGGAACAACTTCCCCGCCTTCTCTCCCCCCGATTGCCCCGTGAACAATATGAGCGAATACAACTCCTTGAGGGTGGGAACCCGCCAGTCGTTGTACCCCCCCAGGCGCGATTCTTTGGCCTTCACTTGGGCTTGTTGCAGGGTCATTTTCTCACCCATTTCCTGTTCCCAGGTCAACCCGGTAACCCGGTCAGTGATGGTTCCATCCCCGTTGTCAACGTATTGGGGCATGTTCTCCAGGTAGTCAGCGTCTTGCCCAAAGAAGGCGTTTCCTTCCATGGGCGGTGGTATGGCGGTTCGATCGGAGAAATGGACAACCTGGCCGGTATGCACCACCGCGTACGAAAATCCCCCAAACAGAACGGTGGTACACAAAAGGAAAACGCTGAAAAAAAACCCCCCGATGAGGGGGGGGCGAACGTTCCCGTTCATTTCAGTAGTTCTCCCTGCTCGATACCCGTCAGGTCAAGCAGCGTTTCGTTTCCTTCCAGGAACTCTTCCACGGCTTTCTCGATGCGCCAGCGGATGGTGATCATGCTCAAATCGAACATGTCGTTGTTCAACCCGAGGAACTGCGGGTAGGTCAGCACCATCATTTGCTCCATCACGTGTGACCGGTTAAACACGTACACGGCAAGGTAGGCGTTTTCCCGGCGCGGAGCAGGCTCGTACCGCACCAAAACGCTGGATATGCGGGTATCGTCGAAAACCATGCGGGCTTCCATCGCCGCAATCGTCCGGGTCATCCCCATCGCCATTCCGGAGAAAACCAGCACCAGTACGATTCCAAGGATCCATTTCAGGCAGTTACCATTGGGTCGCATCAAACCCCCCCTTTTTCTTTTCACGAGCATTATACCTGATTTCTCGGAAGGGATGCAACTTCCGGGAACGAGGTAAATTTCGTTTCACACTGAATTGACAAATGCCCAGAATAGTGTATAATCGGGTTAAATTCCAATGATTGAAGGAGGTTTTTGGGTATTAAACCCGATTCTTTTGGGATTTTGCCGAAATCCAGCCCAAATCAGGAGAGGAATATTCCGAGTCCAGATGCCGTCCTTTGCGGTGGAGCGCCAATGGAAAAGGCTGTTTGGGATGTTTTCCAGCGCCAATCTGGAAACGCCAGGCTACGGGTAGCGGCGGATGGAGGATTGGCTTGGTTCCATTCCCTGCATCTTCCCCCGGATTTTTTGGTTGGTGACATGGATTCGGTGCGCGCCGAGCACTTTGACTGGGCAGTGCAAGGAGGATGTGTGCCCCTGGTGGCTTCTCGGAGAAAGGACGAACTCGACGCGGAACTCGCGGTGAACCTGTGCGCCAACGCGGGAGTGAAAGTGCTCTCGCTGTTCGGTGTGTGGGGGGACAGGGCGGATCAATCGCTGGCCTGTATTCCCTTGCTGGATAGGTGCATGCGGTCGGGAATGGATGCCCAGGTGCAAACTGGGGAATTTTGCATGGGCATGTTACGCGGACCGGTAACGCGTGCTTTTGAGACTACCGTGGGAAGGCGCTGGTCTTTCGTGGTTTTGAGCGAAAGCGCCGAACAACTGGAGCTGCGCGGTTTCGAGTACCCGCTACAAAACGCCCAGGTAGCGTTTTACCAGGCAAAATTGTTGAGCAACAGCGCCCTGCAGCCAAGGGTTGAAGTCGGATTGGGTCAAGGGCACATGTTGTACATGGAATTTTGGGAATAACGTTCGTTTTGGAAATTGTTAGGAGGGATAGGATGGCGCCAAAAGAAACACTGGAACAGAGCAAGGTATCCGACTTGAAGGAAATGGCCCGGAAAAAGGGAATCCCGGGGTATTACAAGATGCGCAAGGAAGAGTTGGTGGAAGCCCTGGATGAAAAGCAGGGAGCTCCCTTCGATCCCGGTGCATTACAGAGCTTCGAAAAACGGATGGACGCAAATCCCCGCATCTTCGAGCTGCGCAGCATGGCCAAATCGCTTGGAATCAGTTTCAAGCGAAGCATGAAAAAGAAGGAACTTAAAGAGCGTATCGTACGCACACTGGACAAGATGAAACGAGTGGGATCCAGCGCGGGAAGCCTTGGCACAAGGAAGGTGGAAAAACCTGTCCCCCCGCAACCACCCAGGGAAATCTCGTTGCCGAGCTCCTACAAGAAGGATACACTCGTGGGTTTACCCATTAACCCAAACTGGGTGTTCTTCTACTGGGATTTTGCACCCCAAACCGTGAACCTTTTGGAAGCATTGGAAAAGCAAGATCGCCAGATGGTTTTGCGTGTGTACGACGTTACCTACATCATTTTTGATCGCAACAACGCCCATCGCGTGTGGGAATACCCGGTGCAAAACGGGATGAAAAAGTTCTACGTGAACGTGCAGATGCCCAACGCTTCTTACCTCGCGGAGATTGGCTACTACGATGATGCGCGCCAGTTTATCCCCGTGCTGCGCAGCAACCTGGTACGCACTCCCCCCAACCAGTTCTCCGAAAAGAAGGAAGAGCGCTGGGTAGACCTGAACTCCGGGGAAAAGCTGTCGCTTCTCTCCAAGGGAATTCTCACCAATCCGCAGGTGAAGAACATCGGGCTTTCTTCCATGGATATTGAGCATTTGGAGCACTTCCGCCAGTCCATTACCTCGGGTGGAGGCAGCTGGTTTTCCAAGCCCGAGAAGAAACGCAAAGGGGGTTCTGACTGATGGAAAAAGGATTCGTTTCTCTGGTTTTGCACGCCCACCTTCCCTACGTGCGCCATCCGGACTTCGAGGAATTCATGGAGGAGCGGTGGTTGTTCGAGGCCATCACCGAAACCTACATTCCCATTTTGCGCGCCTTCCAGGACCTGGAGAGGGACAACGTTCCCTTCAAGATCACCATGTCCATCACCCCTCCTTTGATGGAAATGCTCGACAGCAACGATTTACAAGACAAGTACGTGCGCCACATGCAAAAGCTCATCGAACTGGCGGAAAAGGAAGTGGAACGCACCCGCACCGAGCATCCCCGCAAGCACAAGATGGCCAAGTATTACCACCAAGATTTCCAGGACATCTTGCACATCTTTGAAACCGAAAACAACCGTTCGCTGGTCAAGGCATTCGGACACTTCCAGGAAAAGGGGAACCTCGAAATCATTACCTGTAACGCCACACATGGCTTCCTTCCCCTGATGAACCGCTTCCCGCAAGCGGTACGTGCGCAGGTCACCACGGGTGCCAAAACCTACGAGAAGCACCTGGGTGTTGCGCCCAAAGGCATGTGGCTCGCGGAATGCGGCTACACAGCGGGACTGGACAAGTACCTGGCGGAGGAAAACATCCGCTACTTCTTCGTGGATTCGCACGGCATCTGGTTCGCGGAGAACCCGCCGCGCTACGGCGTGTACCGCCCGCTTCTCACGGAAAACGGGGTGTTCGTTTTCGGGCGCGATCCCGAGTCTAGCGAACAGGTGTGGAGTGCAGAGATCGGCTACCCAGGGGACTTCCGCTACCGGGAATTCTACCGGGACGTGGGTTTCGACAGGGAATTGGAATACATCACCCCCTACATCGACCGTTCGGGCGTGCGCGTGAACACGGGAATGAAGTACCACCGGGTCACGGGGAAGAACATCGACCTGGGGAAAAAGGATTTTTACGACATCGATGAGGCACGGCAAGCGGCGAAGGAACATGCCCGGGACTTCGCCCTCAAGAAACAGGCGCAGCTGGAGGGGTTACACCGCGCGTTCGATGGCGTGGTGCCCATCGTGGTAGCACCATTCGACGCCGAGTTGTTCGGCCACTGGTGGTTCGAAGGCCCGATGTTCATCGAGAACTTCTTCCGGGAACTGCATACGCTGGATACGGTTGCACCGATCACCCCCCCGGAATTCATCGAGCAACACGTGCAGAGCGTGCAAATCGCCACTCCCGCGGATTCTACCTGGGGCGCAAACGGCTACAACGAGGTGTGGATAAACGGTTCCAACGACTGGGTGTACCCCCACCTCGACGAGCTGATCGTACGCATGACCGAGCTGGTACATCGCCACGGCAACCAAAACGATGCAAAAAAAGACCGCTTGCTCAAACAGGCGATGCGGGAATTGCTTCTCGCCCAATCCAGTGACTGGGCATTCATCATGACCACGGGAACTACCGTGGAATACGCTTCCAATCGCACCCGCCAGCACGTGGACCGCTTCCTCAAGATTGCCCGCTGGCTGGACAAGGGGAACATGGACGAAAAAACCCTGGCTTCCTGGGAATGGTTGGACAAGATCTTCGAAGATCCCGATTACAACCTGTACTTGAAATCCAGCTAAACCCTATCGTTCCCTATTCCTTCTTCGCGCGGGACCAGGCAACCTTGGTTCCGCGTTTCGTTTGGGAAGATTTTTCGCCAAGAATTCGTTTGATATGCTGTGCAAATTCATATCAGGGGGGTAAAATCCATGCATCGCATGCTTCTTTTCGTTTTGATCACCGCTTTGGTGGCTCCTGCCGTTTTCGGTGGAGTCAACGAGTTGCTTCAGGCAGCCACGGAAGGAGATGTACCAGCATTACAGGCAGCCATTGCAAAAGGGGAAAGCATCACCGTTTTTGGCCCAGCTGGGGAAAGTGTTCTGGGAATCGCCATGGAGAGAAACGACCCAGAGGTCGTGGCCTTCGTGGTGGAACATTTGTCCACTCCTACCGCTTCCGAGTACCTGAATGCCCTTCCTCCAAACGCCACGCAGACGCTGTTCCAGAAAGCCATTTTCTTTGCCGCGAACCAAGGCGACGTGCAACTGCTGGTGCGCTTGGTGGAACTGGGGGGGCGCGTTCCCGATGGGGAGAAAAACCCGGAAATTTGGCTGCTTGTGGCCCGCGTGATGGGGATGAGCGGTGAGGAAACGCTGCAACGTGATTCGCTCGAGGTGTTTGACCGGGCCATCGCGTTGGCCCCATCCAACGATTTCGCGGTGTTCAGCAAGGGTATGCAACTGGGACGATTGGGGCAGTACGACGAATCGGTGCGATGTTTTTCGCAGGTCGTACGCATGGGGGTCAACGCTGCAGCGGTCTGGACCAACCGGGGGCTTTCGCTGGAGCTGGGCGGAAACATCCCAGCAGCCATCGAAAACTACCAGAACTCTCTTCTGCTGGAGCCCGATTCGAACCCTGTTTCCACAAGGCTTGAAGCCCTTTTCGCCGAGCCGCAAGCCAGCCCTACCGCGGCCACGAACCTTGCGGCCTTCCACACGGAAGAATCCACCCAGCTTGTGCATTGGTTGGAAGACGTTTTCCTGGACCGGGTTACGGTGAGCGCGTTGCTCGAACGGGCCGGGCCATTGGAAAGACTGCTGGTAGAGGATGTAACCCGCATGGAAAAGGGATTGAAACAGCTTTCGCTTTTCTACGTGGTCCGCAATTTCGTGGACGGGGGGGAAACGCTACCCCTTGCCCGCCGTACCTTCCCCTCCAACCCCTTTGTTCCTCTACAGCAGGCTCGGATGGACATGGAGCTATGGAACGCAAACACCCAGCTTTCCACCTTGCGTGCAGTCCAGCCCGTCGACGTTTGTACCGCGCTTTCGCTTCTCGTGTTCCTCTACCCCGAGCTGCAAAAGCCCCTTTTACCCGAGGAGCTTGCCATGCTGCAAGACACCACCGCATTTTTGCACGACCACCTTCCCAACCAGGCCTTCCCGCTCGTGCTTCGGGCACAGAATTTCTTGCTGTTCGGGGATTTCGACGATGCGCAGGGGTTGGAGCAGGCACTGGCAGACATCGAAGAGGCTATCGATCGTGAGCCTTCCAACTCCGACGCCTGGATCACCCGTGCATACATCCAGGCAAAAGCTTCGCTGGCTACGCGGCCTTTCCAACGCAGCCAGGCGGCCACCTGGGCGAAACAGGCACGGGCGAGCGCCGATGAAGTGTCACGCCTCGCGGGTCAGCAACCGGTGTATTTCTTGGAGTTGGGCAACATCTTCTCCGCACTGAACCTTTCTTCGCGTGCGCTGGATGCCTATGCCAAGGCTTTCTTGCTCTTCCAGGACAGCGACCCCCACCAGGTCGCGCAAAAGCAAGACATCGTGGAGCGCGTGCATTCCCACTTTTCCCGCAAGGAATGGTTCCAGTCACGCCTGCAACAGGCCCAAGACTCTCTTTCCCTCGAAACGGTGGACATGCAGGCCTTTGCGGATTTGCTTTTCCTGTTGCTGGCAGACGGTCAAAACGACCAAGCCTGCGACCTGCTGGAACAATTTTCCCAACACCACCCGCAGCAGGGGGAGCAGGTTCAAAAAGCCTTTTCCCCTTTGCTTCCCCTGGGAAACACCCAGTGAGTGATGGCGTTTACCAGAACCTGCCCGTGATGGTCCAGGATACTGTGTCCCAATTTTGCCGCAGTGGCGGAAAAAAAGAGGCGTTGGCTTTTCACGTGCACCGGGGCTGGATCGGTGATCTCCTTGCGGAATAGGATCTCCAAGCGCTCCATTTCCCTTGGTTCGGGTATGGCATCCTCCAGGCAGTCCAAGATCCAGCGCACGTAGGAAACGTTGTGCACATGGCCGTACTCGTCGAAATCCTTTTCCGCCGGAGACACCTCAACCAGCCATTCCGGCGAACAAACCTTCGGGGGATTGGCGATCTCGAAGGGAATGGAGCGCTCTTTCACCCCGTACAGTTCCCACATGTAGGGTTTGGCAGCAACCGGTTTTCGCAGTTCCAGGTTGAGCAGGATCCAACGGGATTTCCCCCGTGCCAGGATTTTCCCCAAAGGTTCCAGCACGAAGAACTCCCGGTACGCCACGAAACGGTCCATGGTATGCGCGATGGTTTTCACAACGCATCGTTCCCCTGCAGTGGGGTAGCGCGAAACCTCCACGTCCCAGTTCAGCAGAACCCAAACGAGGTTCTCCTCGCGGAGAATGTCGCGCTCCGCGTCGTAGTAGTCGCCCGCTTTTCGAGCCACCTGGTTGAACATTTCCAGGATGGACACCATGTCCGCGCGCTGCTGGGACGCTGTATGTGAGGGAGGTACTTCCAGTTCGAAGCAAACGGTATTTTCCAAAACGAATCTCCTTTCGCATTCGTGAATTTTTTTGCACCCGAAGCTTCTCTTCCTTGCAGGCCTGCACGCAAACGGACTAACCCTTGGAAAAAAAAGCCTTTCGTGGCTGCTCAAGTCGACAAAAAGTCGTTTTTTTGGTATGATTGGGGTGAACGATATTGATTCTTCTATTGGAGGGATGGCCATGTTAAAAAAGAACTACCTTCTCGCTCCCGGACCCACCCCGGTACCGGGCGAGGTGTTACTCGCGGGTGCGGCGGAAACGATCCACCACCGCACGCCCCAATTCGTGTCTATTTTAAACGAAACGCTCGAAGAAGCCAAATCTTTGTTCCAAACGAAGGAAAAGGTGTACAGCATGGTGGCCTCGGGAACCGGCGCCATGGAAGCTGCCGTGGTCAACACCGTTGCCCCCGGGGATCGCGTGATCGTGGTCAACGGCGGGAAATTCGGCGAACGCTGGCTAAAACTCTGCCAGGCATTCGGTGCCCAGGTGGAAGAGATCCAGCTGGAATGGGGCGATTACGTGCGCCCGGAACAGATCGAGCAAGCGTTGCAGAAGTACCCCGATACCGTTGCCGTTTTCACCACGCACAGCGAAACCTCCACGGGAACGGTAAACCCCGTGGACGAGCTTGCCAAAGTCGTAAACCCCACCCCCGCGCTGCTCGTGGTTGATTCCGTGAGCGGTCTGATGGCCGAACCTCTCAAAATGGACGAATGGGGCATCGACATCGTGGCCACCGGCTTGCAGAAAGGGGTAATGCTTCCCCCGGGTCTGGCACTCATCACGTTGAGCAAGAAAGCCTGGGAACGCGTGGAAAATACCAAGAGCAACAAGTTCTACTTCCGCCTCAAGGACTACGACAAGAAGCACCCCGATTCCCCCTGGACGCCAGGCGTCAACCAGATCTACCAGCTCAAGAAGGCACTCGAAATGCTCAACGAAGAGGGAATCGAAAACGTGTGGGAACGCCACCGCATCCTGGCAGACGCCACGCGAGCGGGTGTACAGGCAATGGGGCTGGAGCTGCTCTCCAAGAAACCCGGAAACGTATGCACAGCCGTCCTTTCCCCGGCCAACACCGACAAGCTCACCAAGTTGATGCGCGACAAGTACGGCGTCACCATGGCGGGAGGCCAAGATCACCTGAAGGGGAAGATCTTCCGTATGGCACACCTGGGATACATGGGCAAGTTCGATACCATCGTGGGTTTGTCCGCACTGGAAATGGCGTTCCACGAACTGGGACACCCCGTTCCCCTGGGATCGGGTGTGCGGGCCGCCGAAGAGCTCTTCCTGAAAGAAGGGGTGTAACATGGGTTTCAAGGTACACGTCAACGACCCCCTGGACAAGAAGGCCACCGCACGCCTGGAGGCCATCAAGGGTGTGCAAGTAACCGCGGAGCACTTCGAACCCGAGGAACTCAAGCAACGCCTTGGGGAATACGACGTGTTGGTGATTCGCAGTGCCACCAAGGCCAAGCGGGACATCATCGAAGCGGGAACCAACCTCAAGATCATTGCCCGGGCCGGAACGGGCCTGGATAACGTGGATACCGTGGCAGCCGCGGAAAAGGGAATCATGGTCATCAACACCCCCGGGGCAAACGCCATCAGCGTGGCAGAGCTTGCCATCGGGTTGCTGCTCGGGTTGTTTCGCCACATCCCACGGGGCACCGCGGGTATCAAGGAAGGAAAGTGGGAAAAGAAAGCGCTCAAGGGCCACGAAATCTTCGGCAAAACCGTGGGGGTCGTTGGCTTCGGGGCCATCGGAAGGGAAGTCGCCCGACGTTTGCTGGCGTTTGGCTGCAACATCCTCGCCTACGACGTGGTGCAGGACGCCGCCGGGCTTGACGTGCAATTCGTCTCTCTCGAGGAATTGTACTCCCGGGCGGATATCCTCACGTTCCACACCCCCCTGATCGATGCAACCCGACACATCTTCAACCACGACTCCCTGGAGCACCTCAAACCTGGGGTGTTCGTGGTGCACGCCGCCCGCGGCGGAGTGGTGAACGAGCAAGCCCTTTTCGACGGCCTGCAAAGCGGCAAGATCGCCGGTGCCGCGCTCGACGTCTTCGAGGTGGAACCCCCCACCGACGAACTGCGCCAAAAACTCATCGCGCTGGACAACGTCATCGCCACTCCCCATGTGGGAGCCTCCACTTCCGAAGCCCAGGCCCGCGTGGGCATGGACATCGTGGAGCGTTTGGAAAAGGCGCTGCAGTCGCTGTAATTTCACCTGGTATACAAAGGGCCCCTTCCGGGGCCCTTTTTTTTCGTTTTGGGACCGCCGCTCCCACGGTTCCCGCTCTTGGTCCTTGGGTACGCCGCACCCCAGTGCGGCCTCTTTTTGGTCTTGCTGGAACCAAAAAAAGAACCGGAATCGCTGCTGTTCGATTCCGGTTCAAGGAGAAGCGGGGTTGGGTTGGTTCAGTCGGGCTTCAGAAAACCTTGAAGTCCGCGTGGTAGTTGCGGTAGTTCTTTGCTGCGTGCCAGTGATTTCCATCTTTATCTTCGAAGGTTCGGTATCCTTTATCCACGATCGCGCTGGGCTTTGAGACTTTCCTCTTGAACATTCCCATCACTCCTTTTCCACGTTTCGGTTTTCACTTGCATTGTACATCCAGGAGCATGCTCCACGTCAACCCCCAGAACGGTCCGGGGAAGGTTACGATTCACGAAAACCTCGGCCTTACCCCCTGGTTCCCCACACACCGGGAATCTACCTCGGCCCTCCAGTGGATGCGCACCCCTTCCAGGTGCATTTCCGTTTTCCAGGCTTCCAGGTACTCGCGCAACGGGTTTTGCATTTGCATCCCTCCTTTCGACAACCCAAGTATACCAACCATACCCTGACAACAGGCTGTCAGGAATAAAAAATGGGTGTTCTTTGCTACTATCCCCCCGTCGTCTTGGCTACGTGCAAACGCTTTCGTACTGCGGCAAAACCCATCGGGAAACGATCGATTTGCACCCACATTGGCCTTTTCCGATGGTGCTTTTCTGGTATAATCGAAAGAATGCTTTTCAATGTCGACACCACGTTTCCTTGCAGGCCATTCCCAAACCCTTTCCCCGCTTTTCCGGGAAAAGTTGGCTGCGAGCGAACCTGGAACGCCATGATCCTTTTTGCGGAAGAGAGGTGAACGTGCTACGGCAATACGCGTAGCAAAAACCAGATGAACGTAGGCATTGTTGTGTACTCCAAGGGTGGGAACACGTTGTCGGTGGCCCAAAAGTTGCAGGACAAGTTCACCGAATCGGGTTTCAGCGTGGGATGGTTTCCCCTGAAGGTGGTGAATTCGGCCAAGTCAGGTGGCGAAGCTTCCTTCGAGAACATCCCCGACTTGTCGGGTTTTGACGCCTTGGTTTTCGCTTCCTGGGTGGAAGCCTTTTCGCTGTGCACCGACATGCGCTCTTTCTTGCGGCAGATCCCCAACTTGGGGAAGAAAAAAGTGGCGCTTTTCGTAACCCAGCACTTTCCCTTTGCTTGGATGGGTGGAAACCACGCCATCCGCCAGATGAAGGCACAGTGCGAGAAAAAGGGCGCCATCGTGGTCGAAGCAGGGGTGGTGAACTGGTCCAGCTCGCGGCGCGAAGGGATGATTTTTTCGCTGGTGGAAAGGCTGGCCAAATCCTTCCGATGAGAAGGGGGAAACGTTTTCTGCTGCTGGCATTTCTTGTGCATTCCGTGGCCGTCCTCGCCTTTCCGGGGGTGTTTTCCGGTACGGTCGAGCTCGATTTTTCCCCCTGGTTACAAGGGTCCGTGGCAACTTCGGCACCAGCGACTCTGGGGGTGGAATTTTCTGCCCCGTCCGGCACGGCTGCAACGCTAACCTGGTTTCTTTGGCCACATGCAAAGAAAGTGGAGGTTTCGGCGTTCCAGCTGGCGGAGCATACACGTTTCGTGGAGCTTCCACGGAACCTTTTGAAAAAGAACAGCACCCACGTGGCAGCTCGCCTGGAAATGGCCCTGCCCCATGACTTGCTTTCCTTGCACGAACCCGAAGCCTCCCTCCGTGAACCACAGGAGGTGCGCCTCGTGCTCCCCGCTGGAACGGATCGGGTTCTTTGGGACAATCGTTGGATGGAACCCGGGCAGGTGGTGGAATGTGAACCCGGTGTTCACTGGATTTCCCTTCCCCGGGAAAACGGGTATTCCTTCTTCCCCGCAGAAGTTTCGTCGTTCACCCCGTCCACTTTCGTGCTATTCCCGCCCGAAAACGCCATGCTTTTTTTCCAGAGCCCCCTTCTGGAAAAGGGCACGCAGCTCCGCACCGAATTGGATGCCCTTGTTTTCCTTCCCGCCGGAAACACCGTGGTGGGAACCTACCAAACGGTCATGCGGGGAACGGGGATGCTGGAAACACCCGTGCAAATGCACTGGGACGGTTTCTTCTATCCCACTTCCGTGAACATTTATCGCTTGGAAACCTGGAGTAATACCAGCCGTTGGCAACAAGCCTTTCGCCTGGAAGAGGGGCTGGCTTCCCTTTTCCAATCACCCGAACAGCGCTTGATGGAACCAGGTGAGTGGCAGAAAATCTCCCTTTGCGAATCGGATTGGATGGCACAGCTGCAAGAACTCCCCGAACCATTTTCTACCACCGGGGTTTTTTCCACAGAAGCAACCAAGCATGCAGAACCAATGGCACCCCCCCGGTGGAGGGATAGCTTGGCCCAACCCCTGGAACTCCTGGTGTCCTCCGAACCAATGGGAGCAGAGGTCTCACTGGAAGGGACAATCCTCGGGAAAACACCCCTCACCGTGGTGCTTCCCTTGCCCGATCCGTTCTCGCTCGTAGTACGTGCGCCGGGTTTCATGGATGCTACCGTGGAAGTCCTTCCCCTTTCCGAGGATTTCGCGGAGAAAATACACGTGGTTTTGGAACCACTTCCCGAAAGGAGCGAAACATTTTGAGAAAAGTTTTCGTGGTAGGACTCGTTGTGCTTCTGTTTTTTGGGACTATCGGGCTTGCCTACGTCCTGGGCATTGAAGCCCAAGGAGTATCGCTTTCGCTCAGCGGCTATTCCTACGGAATCAAGGTTTCCAAGGTGTACTCCGGGTCGCTTGGTTCGCAATTCCTGCAACCGGGGGACGTGATCATCGGAGCGGGAACGTTGAGTGCCTGGGGTCCCGCCAACCGTTCTTCCAACTTGAAGGCGGTGGTGCACTTGCAATCGGTTTCCCCGGGGAATTCAATGGCCTCTCCACTTCCGGGCATGCAGGACTTCAAGGACTTTTTGGGGATCCTGGAAGACCACCTGCAGGCGCCCACTTCCAACACAACTTTCCTTTTCCTCGTACAAAGGGGTTCGCGATTCTTGGAAGCAACTGTCGGATGGCAGTAAAAACGCGCCATTCTTTTCGCAAGTGGGTCGCCCTGGCTGCGGCCCTTTTTTTTCTTCCCCTATGTGGGTTGGGGGTGTTCCTGGGAGTGGCCGTCATCGAGATGCCCCCTTCCGACCCCCTGCTGGGAGAGACCCGGTTGGTCGTCGGAAAAGTCCTGGAGCAGGGTCTTGCCTACGGCTTGCTGCAACCAGGGGATGTTCTTTTGCGCGTTGCCCGGGAGGGCGCAAAAGTTTTGGCCTTGCAAAAAAGCCAGCAGCTCGGGGAGTTCTTGGAAGAATGCAGCCCCGAGCAGGTTCTGCTTTTCCATGTTCTCCGGGACCAGCAACCTATGGAAGTGCGTGTCCCCTTGAAAAAAGAACCACCTTCTGCGCCTTTCTTTCGATTCCACTCTTCCATGCACCTTTCCGAGATCCGTGACCTTAGCGTACATCCCTTCGGCGAATGGCTCGCCACGGTTTCGCTGGACAAAACTCTCAAGCTCTGGCGCCTGCCCGAACTGGAATTGTTCCAAACCGTGCATTTCCCTTCGGATTCTGGTGACAGTGGCAAGATGTACGCTGTGGCAGTATCCCCCGATGGAAGTGAACTGGCATGCGCGGGGTGGGGGGGAGACTGGCAGTCGGGGCAATGCGTTTTCTTGCTGGATACCTCTACCTGGCAGGTCAAGCAGGTGTTGGAGGGGATGCCCGACATTGCCTTTTCACTGGAGTATTCCCCCGGTGGGGAGTGGTTGTGCGC
>ERZ795053.1283-NODE-1283-length-32112-cov-9.612004_pt1 | contig 32112 bp, 33 predicted proteins | sample MGYA00375137_ERZ795053 | MGnify/ENA primary metagenome ERZ795053 (study PRJEB30182, sample SAMN05720284) | activated sludge metagenome | isolation source: Anaerobic digester | place: Hong Kong | collected 2014-12-17 ...
CTGGAAGAGGTCGATCTCATAGTTGCTGTGCACATGTTGCAGCACCGCGGAGATGCGTTCGAGGCCCATGCCGGTATCGACCGAGGGCTTGGGCAGCGGATGCATCACGCCGGCCTCGTCGCGGTTGAACTGCATGAACACGTTGTTCCAGATCTCGATGTAGCGGTCGCCGTCTTCCTCGGGCGATCCCGGGGGGCCGCCCCAGATGTGGTCGCCGTGGTCGTAGAAGATCTCGGTGCACGGACCGCAGGGGCCGGTGTCGCCCATCATCCAGAAGTTGTCGGACGCATAACGCGCGCCCTTGTTGTCGCCAATGCGGATCACCCGCTCCGCCGGCACGCCGACTTCCCTGGTCCAGATGTCGTAGGCCTCGTCGTCCTCGGCGTACACCGTGACCCAGAGCTTGTCCTTGGGCAGCTTGAAGACCTCGGTGAGCAGCTCCCAGGCGTACGAAATCGCGTCGCGCTTGAAGTAGTCGCCGAAGCTGAAGTTGCCCAGCATCTCGAAGAAGGTGTGGTGGCGCGCGGTGTAGCCGACGTTCTCGAGGTCGTTGTGCTTGCCGCCGGCGCGCACGCACTTCTGCGAGGTGGTGGCGCGGGTGTAGGGGCGCTTGTCGAAGCCGAGGAACACGTCCTTGAACTGGTTCATGCCGGCGTTGGTGAACAGCAGCGTCGGGTCCTCGTGCGGCACGAGCGAGCTGGAGGCCACGATCTGGTGGCCCTTGGATTCGAAGAACTTGAGGAAGGCGTCGCGGATTTCAGCGGATTTCATGTCAGGTCGTGGCCAGGACGTTGTTGAATCGGGAGCGATCGGGGAGACGATAAACGTCGAAGTCCCGGTCGAGTGTCAGGATGTCGCGCACACCACTTTCGAGCGCGAGCACGATCAGCGACCCGTCGGCGATATCCATCGGCAGGTCGCGGTATTTTTCGGAGAGCTGGCGGATCAGCGAGACGGCGCCCGCGCCGGGCGTCGTCACCTCCACGCCACCACGCTCCACCCATTGCAGGAAGGCGAGCTGGCGATCGACCGAATGACCGAGCATGTGGCCGACTTCGGTCAGCACCGGCCAGGTGGTCAGAAGCGCCCCCTCGTAGTTCTCGATGAAGCTGCGCACACGCGCGTGGTTGCGCTCGGCGGGCTCGAACAGCGCGATCAGCGGCCCGGAGTCAGCGATCGTTCTCAGCACGCAGCCGCTCCACGATGGTGCTGCGGACGCGGTCCTTGCTGGTGAGATCGAGCGTCGCCGCCGTGGCGGACGGATCGCCGAACAGGTCCTTGCCGAGCTCGTAGGGCGTCTTGCGCGGCGCAAGCCGGGCGAGATATTCGCGCAGGCTGGCCTTGACCAGCTCGCTCTTGCTGCGGCCAGTCTGCGCGGCGGCGCGCGCGAGTTCGGACTCGAGCTCGGGATCGAGGCGGATCGACAGGGTCATGGGGCCGGCTTCCTGTATTACACAACGTATTGCATCGTATGACGCGCTGCGATCGAAGTCAATTTCAGCCGCTCGCGCCTATAATTATGCGTTACGACAACCACCCCGGACACGAGGACATCATGGGTAACCGCCTCTCCAAGATCTACACCCGCACCGGCGACGCCGGCACCACCGGCCTCGGCGACGGCAAGCGCGTCTCCAAGAACAGCCTGCGCATCCACGCCCTGGGCGAGGTCGACGAGACCAACGCCATCATCGGCCTGCTGCTGTGCGAGGAGCTGCCCGAGGACGTGCGCGTGCTGCTGACCAACGTGCAGCACGACCTCTTCGACCTCGGCGGTGAGGTGTGCATCCCGGGCATGAGCATGATCACCGGCAAGCAGGTCACGCATCTGGAAGAAGAGCTCGACCGCTTCAACGAGCCGCTCGAGCCGCTCAAGGACTTCATCCTGCCCGGCGGCACCCGCGCCGCCGCCTACGCCCACCACGCCCGCACCGTCTGCCGTCGCGCCGAGCGCGCGCTGGTGGCACTGGCGCTGGAAGAGTCGGTGAACGACGCCCCGCGCCAGTACCTCAACCGCCTCTCCGACCTCCTCTTCGTGCTCGGCCGCGTGCTCAACCGCGCCGGCGGCCGCGGCGACGTGCTGTGGCAGAAGCGCAAGAATGCGTGAGGGGTGAGGGTGAGGGGTCAGGCGTAAGGGGTCAGGCGCCGGGCGCCTCGCCGCTCACCGCCTGGGCGGCGAGGAGCTCGCGGAAGAGCGCGGAGCCCTGCGCCAGCTCCCAGGCGCGGCCGACCGCCTCGATGCGGCCGGCGCGCATCAGGATGACCTCGTCGAAGCGGTCGAGCAGGTGCAGCCGGTGCACCGAGGACACCAGCGCCGCATCCGGGAAGTGCGCGAACAGGCGCTGGTAGACGTGCGCCTCGGTCTCCGGGTCCAGGCTGCTGGTGGGCTCGTCGAGCAGCAACAGGCTCGTGCCCTCGGCGGCGAGCACGCCGCGCGCGAGCGCCAGGCGCTGGCGCTGCCCGCCGGACCAGTTGGCGCCGCCCTCCACCACGCGCGTCTCCAGGCCCTGCGCCAGGCCCTCGACCACGCGGTCGGCGCAGGCCGAATGCAGCGCGGCCTCGATGCGCTCGGGCGCGCGATCGGCGCCGAGCAGCAGGTTCTCGGCCAGCGTGCCGTCGAACATCTCGGCCTGCTGCGGGATCAGGGTGGCGAGATGGCGCAGGCGCGCGGGCATCGCGGCCACGCCCCCGGCGTCGCTCGCCAAGCCGCCAGCGGCGGACGGCTCGCCGGCGACCGCCACGGGCACGGACTCGCCATCGATCGACAGGACGCCCGCCGTGGGCGCGTCCAGCCCGGCGAGCAGGCGCAGCAGGGTGGTCTTGCCCGCGCCGCTCGGGCCGACCAGGGCGTAGCGCCGGCCGCGCACGAGCGCCAGGCGGTCGAGCTCGAGCGCGCTGGCACGGCCATCGCCATGGGCGAAGCGCACCCCCTCCAGGCCCAGCGTGCGCCAGGCCGAGGCGGCGATGTCCTCGCCGTCGGCGGAACGCGCCGCCGGCGCGGCACTGAGCAGCGGCGCGGCGGCGGCGTAGTCGGCGCGCTGGCGGGCGAGCGACTGAAAGTGGGCCGCGATCGCGGTGATCACCCCGCCGGCCTGCTGCGAGTACTCGTACACCATGAAGACCTTGCCGAGCGCGATCGTGCCGGCCGCCGCCGCGGCCCCGCCCGCGGCGGCGCCGAAGCCGAACACGCCCGCGGCCTCCGCCGCATACACGCCGACCAGCACGCACCACAGCGCGCTCGCGAGCAGGTCCACCGAGCACCACTTGGCCTCGTTGAGCACGATGCTCTTCTTCAGCGGCCCGAACACCGCCGCCAGGCGCTCGCCGATCAGCCGCGCCACGCCCTCGCCACGCCGCAGCGCGAGCACCGACAGCACGTTGCCGAGCACATCGACCAGAGTGGCGGAATAGGCGCGCTCGGCGCGGTTCTCCTCCACCGCCACGCGCATCATCACGCGGTCGAAGCGGGTGATGAGCAGGCCGATGAGCCCGTAGCCGACCAGCGCCACCACGCCCACCAGCGGCGAGATCAGCCACAGCGCGACGATCGGCCCCACCAGGCGCACGGTGTTCTGCAGGTAGATGAACTGGCTCTGCGCGAAGTCGTAGAGCGCATGCGTGCTCTGCTGCATGCGGTGGGTGGTCTCGCCCGAGTGGTGGCGCTCGTGCCAGGCCAGCGGCGCGGCGAGCAGGCGACCCACGAGCAGGGCGGCGAGGCGCTCGCGCACCCTGAGCGCGACGTTGCGCTCGAGGATGCGCCCCGGCCCGTGCAGCAGCCAGCTCGCGACGATGGCCGCGAAGACCATGCCGAGCCAGCGCCCGGCCTCGCTCATGCCCTCCAGCCCGCCGGCCTGGATCTGGTTGATCGCGTTGCCGGCCAGCCAGGGCACGGCGAGCTTGAACAGCTGGGACGCGAGCAGCAGCAGGAAGGCGTAGAGCAGCAGCGGGCGCGCGCCCGCGGCGTGCTCCCACAACGCACGGTAGAGCGCGCCGAGGCCCACCGGGCGCTCGTCGGCGGACGCGGACGGCTGCGGCGCGGGCGGCGGCTCGGCCGCGGCGGCGTGGGTTTCGAGGTCGGACATCGCGGGCTCCGCGTCAGTGGGATTCCGCCGCGGGGCACGCGGGATCGGGGTCGGGTTCCAGTTGAGGATCGAAGAGCGGGATCTGCGCCGGCCGCTCGCTTCCGTCCTCCTCGGCGAAGCGCACGCCGACGCCGAGCAGGCGCACCGGCAGCGCCTTGCGCGCGTGCGCCTCGTCGAGCAGGCGCAGCCAGATGGCCTCGTCGGGCGCGCTGGCGACGCACTCGGCGGTGGTGCGGCTGAAATCGGAGAAGCGCACCTTGACGAAGGCCTTGTGCACCGGCGGGCGGTCGCGCGCGCGCTCGAAGCGACGGTGGAAGTCCTCCAGCAGCGCGAGCAAGCCGGCGCGGCAGGCGGCGAGGTCGTGCAGGTCGGGGGTGTAGGTGGTCTCCACGGACAGCGACTTGCGCACGCGGTCGGGCTGCACCGCGCGCTCGTCGATGCCGCGGCACAGGTGGTGCAGGCTGGCGCCGAAGCTGCCGAACTCGCGGGTGAGCTCGGCCACGCTCCAGGCGCGCAGGTCGGCGCAGGTGTTCACACCGAGACGGTTGAGCTTCGCCGCGGTGACCTTGCCGACACCGAAGATCTTCTTCACCGGCAGCGCGGCGACGAAGGCGTCGACGTCCTGCGGGCGCACCACGAACTGGCCGTCGGGCTTGTTCCAGTCGCTCGCCACCTTGGCGATGAACTTGTTGGGCGCGATGCCGGCCGAGGCGGTGATGCCGACCTCGGCGCGGATGCGTTCGCGGATTTCCTGCGCCATCAGCGAGGCCGAGCCGCGGCAGCGCTCGACCCCGGTCACGTCGAGGTAGGCCTCGTCGAGCGACAGCGGCTCCACCAGCGCGGTGTAGTCGTGGTAGATCGCCAGAATCCGGCGCGAGGCCTCGCGGTAGCGCTCGAAGTCGGGCGCCAGCAGGACGAGCTGCGGGCACAGCTGCAGCGCGCGCGCGGTGGGCATCGCCGAATGCACGCCGAAGGCGCGCGCCTCGTAGTTGCAGGTGGCGATCACCCCGCGCGTCTCGGCGCGCCCGCCCACCGCGACCGGCCTGCCGCGCAGCGTCGGGTCGTCGCGCATCTCGACCGACGCGTAGAAGCAGTCGCAATCGCAGTGGATGATCTTACGCGTGCGCATGCGCGCGGGAGGCGTCAGGGGTGAGGCGTGAGGGGCGAAGGGGCCTGCCGGGGGCAGGCCGGGTGGAGTGCCGTCCGCGCTCAGAACTCGGCGGCGCGCTTGACGCGGCGCTGGCGCACGCCCTCGGCGAGGATGTCGAGCACGTCGATGCTGTCTTCCCAGCCGATGCAGGCGTCGGTGATGCTCTTGCCGTACTCGAGGTCCTTGCCCGGGACGAGATCCTGGCGGCCTTCCTTGAGGTGGGACTCGACCATCACGCCCATGATGCGGTCGTCGCCCGCGGCGAGCTGGGCGGCCACGTTCTTCGCCACCTCGATCTGCAGGCGGTGCTGCTTGCGGCTGTTGCCGTGGGAGAAATCGACCATGACCTTGTTGCACACCCCGGCCGCGGCGAGCTCGCGGCTGGCGGCATCGACGCTGTCGGCGTCGAAGTTGGGCTCCTTGCCACCGCGCAGGATGGCGTGGCAGTCCTCGTTGCCGCGGGTCGAAACGATCGCCGAGTGGCCGGCCTTGGTCACCGACAGGAAGTGGTGCGGCGCCTGCGCGGCCTTGATCGCGTCGGCGGCGATGCGCAGGTTGCCGTCGGTACCGTTCTTGAAGCCCACCGGGCAGGACAGGCCCGAGGCGAGCTCGCGGTGTACCTGGCTCTCGGTGGTGCGCGCACCGATCGCGCCCCAGGCGATCAGGTCGGCGATGTACTGCGGGGTGATCATGTCGAGGAACTCGGTGCCTGCCGGCAGGCCGATCTCGTTGACCTCCGACAGCAGCTTGCGCGCCAGGCGCACGCCATCGTTGATGCGGAAGCTGTTGTCCAGCCCGGGGTCGTTGATCAGTCCCTTCCAGCCCACGGTGGTGCGCGGCTTCTCGAAATAGACGCGCATCACGATCAGCAGGTCGTCCTTGACGCGCTCGGCCTCGGCCTTGAGCTTGTGCGCGTACTCCATCGCCGCCTTGGGGTCGTGGATCGAGCACGGGCCGATCACCACCAGCAGGCGGTCGTCGGCGCCGTACAGGATGCGGTGGATCGCCTGGCGCGCCTCGTAGGCGACCTCGGCCGCCTTGGGCGTGGCCGGAAACTCGCGCAGCACGTGCGCGGGCGGCACGAGCTCCTTGATCTCCTGGATGCGGACGTCGTCGATATGCAGTTTGATGGAGGCGGACATGCGAGACTCTTTGTCGGATCTTTGCTGGGGTGCCCGATTCTAGCGGAAAGCCGCCCATGGCTGGACGCAATGCGGACTATAAGCCCGATGGGATGAACCGATCGGCGCCGAACGCGTCTGTTCGTACACTGCCGCCCGCGCTTCGTCGCGGCCGGCGCCTGCCTGCACCCTCGAATCCCCCGTTCCAAACGAGCCCGCAATCATGTTGATCCAGAAGCCCGCCGACGTCCTTCCCTCCGAGATCACCCCGCGCAGCCTCTTCGAGCGCCGCCGCGACTTCCTCGCCCGCAGCGGCGCGGGACTGGTCGCGGGTGCGGCGCTCTGGCACGGCCTGCCCGACAGCGCGCGTGCCTCCACCCGCCTGCAGGGCGCGCCCTCGGCGCTGAGCACCACCGAGCCGCTCACCGAACGCGAGGCCGTCACCACCTACAACAACTTCTACGAGTTCGGCACCGACAAGGCCGACCCGGCACGCAACGCCCACAAGATGGCGGTGCGCCCATGGACGGTGAATGTGGAGGGCCTGGTCGGCAAGCCGCGTCGCTTCGACATCGACGAGCTGCTGCGCCTGGCGCCGCTGGAGGAGCGCATCTACCGCCTGCGCTGCGTGGAGGCCTGGTCGATGGTGGTGCCCTGGGTGGGCTTTCCGCTCGCCGCGCTGCTGAAGGAGGTCGAGCCCCTGGGCAGCGCGAAGTACGTCGAGTTCGTCACCCACTACGACCCGAAGATCATGATCCGCGACGTGATCGACTGGCCCTACACCGAGGGCCTGCGCCTGGACGAGGCCATGCACCCGCTGACCCTCCTGGCGTTGGGCGTGTATGGCGAGGTGCTGCCCAACCAGAACGGCGCGCCGCTGCGCCTGGTGGTGCCATGGAAATACGGCTTCAAGAGCGCCAAGTCGATCGTCACCATCCGCCTCACCGAAAAGGAGCCCGCGACCGCGTGGAACAAGTTCGCGCCGCAGGAGTATGGTTTCTACTCCAACGTGAACCCCGAGGTGCGGCACCCGCGCTGGAGCCAGGCCGCCGAGCGCCGCATCGGCGAATTGCGCAAGCGTCCGACGCAGATGTTCAACGGCTATGCGGAGCAGGTCGCGAGCCTCTACCAGGGCATGGACCTGAAGAAGTTCTATTGAGCCGCGCGCTCCTCCTCGCCCGATCAAGACAATGAATCTCTCCCTGAAAGCGCCCACCGCGGGCACCATCGCCGCCGTCAAGGCGCTCGTGTTCGTCCTCTGCCTGCTGCCCGCGCTGGATCTCGCGCTCGGCTGGCGGGCCGACACGCTCGGTGCCAACCCGATCGAGACGATCACCCGCGCCAGCGGCGAGTGGGCGCTGCGCCTGTTGCTGATCACCCTGGCGGTGACGCCGCTGCGCCGCTTCAGCGGTCTGCACTGGCTGCTGCGCCTGCGCCGCATGCTCGGGCTGTTCGCGTTCGCCTATGCGTTCGGGCATTTCACCATCTACCTGTGGCTGGACCAGTTCTTCGACTGGAACGCGATCGCGCTCGACATCCTCGACCGGCCCTTCATCACCGTCGGTTTCGCCGCCTTCGTGCTGCTGATCCCGCTCGCCGCCACCTCGAACGGCTTCGCCATCCGCCGCCTCGGCGGGCGCAGGTGGCAAGCGCTGCACCGCTCGGTGTATGCGATCGCGATCCTCGCGGTGCTGCATTTCTGGTGGCTGGTGAAGGCGGATATCGGCAGGCCGCTGCTGTACGCGAGCATCCTCGCCGTGCTGCTCGGCTTGCGCGGCTGGTGGCGCGAGCTCGAGCGCCGCCGCCAGCTCTCGGTGCCGCCGCCGGCGAAGCACCTGGAAAAGAAGGTGATCCGGCTGGTGCCACGGCAGTAGGCTCTGTAAGCTCGCACGCACGTCGTTCGATCGACCGCTCATTCGCGGCTGCCGCCGCTCCTACAAAGGGACGGAACCGCGGTGCTCTCTGTAGGAGCGCCGGCAGGCGCGAAGGCGGCGATGCAAGCTCGCACGCGCGTCGTTCGATCGACCGCTCATTCGCGGCTGCCGCCGCTCCTACAAAGGGACGGAACCGCGGTGCTCTCTGTAGGAGCGCCGGCAGGCGCGAAGGCGGCGATGCAAGCTCGCACGCGCGTCGTTCGATCGACCGCTCATTCGCGGCTGCCGCCGCTCCTGCAAAGGGACGGAACCGCGGTGCTCTCTGTAGGAGCGCCGGCAGGCGCGAAGGCGGCGATGCAAGCTCGCACGCGCGTCGTTCGATCGACCGCTCATTCGCGGCTGCCGCCGCTCCTGCAAAGGGACGGAACCGCGGTACTCTCTGTAGGAGCGCCGGCAGGCGCGAACCAGCCCTCGGGAATACCCCGAACGCACTCGGCCCCTATCGAAACAGCTCGACGGCGAGCCGAGCGCGTCCGCAGCTCAGCACTTCGCGACGCCCAGGCGCCACAGCGAGGTCGTCTCCGCGGCCCGCGCCGCATGCAGCGGGTCGTCCGCATCGGCCGCCTTGCCGTGGCGTGGGCGGATGTCCTCGCGACCGAGCACGCGCAGGCCCGCGGCCTCGGTCCAGCCGAGCAGCTCGGCGCGCGTGCGCAGGCCGAGGTGTTCGGCGAGGTCGGAAAGAATCAGCCAGCCCTCGCCGCCCGCCTCCAGGTGTTCCGCCAGGCCGGCCAGGAAGCCGCGCAGCATGCGGCTGTCGGGGTCATAGACCGCGTGCTCGATCGCGGAGCTCGGCTTGGCGGGCACCCAGGGCGGGTTGCACACCACCAGCGGCGCGCGGCCGGGCGGGAAGAGGTCGGCCTGAAGCAACTCGACACGGCCGGCGGGAAGCTCATTGGCACCCAGGTTCGCATCCGGGTTCGCGCCCGACTTCGCACTTGAGCTGGCGCCCGAGTTCGCGCGATTGGCTCCGCGAAGGGCGCCCCCCGGGTCCGCGACCTCGGCCAGCAGCCCAAGGCGCGCGAGGTTCTCCTGCGCGCAACCCAGCGCACGCGGCGACACGTCGGTGGCCACCACGCGCGCCACCCCGCGGCGTGCGAGCAGCGCGGCGATGACGCCGGTGCCGGTGCCGATGTCGAAGGCCAGCGTGCTCGCGGGCAGCGGCACGCGCGCGACGAGGTCGAGATACTCGCCGCGGATCGGCGAATAGACGCCGTACCACGGATGGATGCGCTCGCCGAGCACCGGGATGCCGACGCCCTTGCGCCGCCACTCGTGCGCGCCGATGAGGCCGAGCAGCTCGCGCAGCGACATCACGAAGGGCCCCGCAGCGAGATCGGCATCCGGCGTCCCGGCGACCGCCTCGGCAAGGACCTCTGCCACCTCGGGCGCGCGCCGCAGCGGGATGCGCGCGCCGGCCTCGAAGGGGATCAGCAGCATCCCCAGCGTACGCGCGCGCTGCGCCTGCGCCATGCGGTGGAGGTGGAAGGCTTCGGCGGGGGTAGCGGGCGGCCTGGCCGCCTTGCCCGGCTTGCGCGTGCGGCCGTCGGCGCGCCGCGCCATGGCCTGCAGCAGCTGGCGGGCGTTGTGGTAGTCACCGCGCCACAGCAGCGCGCTGCCCTCGCAGGCCAGCCGCCAGGCGGCGTCGGCCTTGGTGGTGTCGTCGGCGATCACCACCCGGCGCGGTGGCGCCTGGCCGCTCTCCGAGCGCCAGCGCGCGCTGCATCGACGGAGCGCCCCGTCCTCCGCGGTCTCTTCCCAGGCGAGCTGGGCGGGCGCGCTCGACATGCTCACGCCTGCTTCGGCCGGATCGCGTGCTTGGGTCGGAAGGCCTTGATCACCGCATCGTCGGTCTCGACGTAGGGGCCGCCGACGAGGTCGATGCAGTACGGGACCGCGGCGAAGATGCCGAGGTGGCGCACGCCGCCATCGGCGTCGCGCACGCCTTCGAGGGTCTCGCGGATCGACTTGGGTTGACCGGGCAGGTTGATGATCAGGCACTTGCCGCGGATCACCGCGACCTGGCGCGACAGGATGGCCGTGGGCACGAAGTTGAGGCTGATGCGGCGCATCTCCTCGCCGAAGCCCGGCATCTCCTTGTCGCCGATCGCGAGCGTGGCCTCGGGGGTCACGTCGCGCACCGCCGGGCCGGTGCCGCCGGTGGTGAGCACCAGGTTGCAACCGGAAACGTCGACGAGCTCGACCAGGGTGCGCTCGATCAGCGCGCGCTCGTCGGGGATCAGCCGGGTCTCGGCACTCCATGGGGAGCTCAGCGCCCTGCCCAGCCAGTCCTTCAGCGCAGGGATGCCCTGGTCTTCGTAGGTGCCGTCGGAGGCACGGTCGCTGATCGACACCAGGCCGATGCGGATGTGTTCACTCATGGGTTCGATCCCTGTTCGGTTGCGTCCTCATCGGCAGCGCGCTCCGCCTCAGCCTCGGCAGCGGCGTCGCTGGCTTCCTGCAACTCGCGCAGCACACGGAAGATCTCGCGGAAGGACTTCGGCGGCCTGGCGGCCTCGCGTTCCTTCAAGGCGTTGCGGCGCAGGGTGCGCAGGTATTGCAGGTCGGCCTCGGGCCAGGTCTCGGCGATGGTGCCGATGACCTGCTCGTCCTCGAGCAACTGCTCGCGCAGGCGCTCGAGGCGGTGCATCTTCGCCACCTCGACGGCCGAGTTGCCGGCGAAGATGTCGAGCTGGGCCTGGATGGGCTCGGGGTCGATCTTGCGCATCAGCTTGCCGATGTACTGCAGCTGGCGGCGGCGCGCTTCCATCTTGAAGCCCTGGGCGGCACGGATGGCCTCGTACAGGCTCTCGGGCAGCGGCACCTTCTTGAGGCGCTCGGGCGAGAGTGCGACGAGCTGCTCGCCGAGGTCCTGCAGCGCCTGCATCTCGCGCTTGCGGCTGCTCTTGCTCGGCGGCTCGGGAAAGTCGTCCTCGTCAGCGGGGTCGGAATGGTGGTGGCGCATTGCTTGCATGGGGGGCTGGCTCGATCGGGGTAAGATTATAGCCTTTGCACGCACCCGGCCCGCCCATGTCCAGCCAAGGCTTCTCCTTCTCGCAGGCGCATCTCGCCGAGATCGCCACCGACATCCTCAAATACGCCCGCAAGCACGGCGCCTCGTCGTGCGAGACCGATGTCTCCGAGGGCTTCGGCCAGTCGGTGGCGGTGCGCCGCGGCGAGGTCGACACCATCGAGTACAACCGCGACAAGGGCGTCGGTGTCACCGTCTACCTCGGCCAGCAGCGCGGCTATGCGAGCACCTCCGACTTCTCGAAGAAGGCGCTCAAGTCGACCGTGGATGCGGCGCTGTCGATCGCGCGCTTCACCGCACCCGACCCGTGCGCCGGACTCGCGGACGCGGCACTGATGGCGAAGGCGAAGGACATGCCCGAGCTCGACCTCTTCCATCCGTGGAACATCGACGTCGCCGAGGCGATCGAGCTCGCGCGCCGCTGCGAGAACGCGGCCTTCGCGGTCAGCCCGAAGATCAGCAACTCAGAGGGCGCCAACACTTCGATCCAGCAGTCGCACTTCGTGTCGGCCAACAGCCACGGCTTCCTGGGCGGCTACGCCACCACGCGCCACGGCCTGTCGTGCTCGGTGATCGCGGGCGAAGGCGACGGCATGCAGCGCGAGTACTGGTACGACTCGCGACGCGATCCCGCCGAGCTGATGGCGGCCGAGGACGTCGGCCGGCTGGCCGGCGAGCGTGCGCTGGCGCGCCTGGGCGCGAAGAAGATCCGCACCTGCGAGGTGCCGGTGCTGTTCGAGGCGCAGCTCGCGGTCGCGCTGATCGGCAACTTCGTGCAGGCGGTGAGCGGCGGCTCGCTCTATCGCAAGTCGAGCTTCCTGCTCGACAGCCTCGGTCATCAGGTGTTCTCGCCGGTGGTGAGCATCGCCGAGCGCCCTCACCTGCAGAAGGCCTTCGGCTCCAGCCCCTTCGACGGCGACGGCGTCGCCACCCGCGACCGCGAGGTCGTCACCGACGGCGTGCTGAACGGCTACTTCCTGTCCACCTACTCGGCGCGCAAGCTCGGCATGCAGACCACTGCCAACGCCGGCGGCTCGCACAACCTGATCGTGAAGCCGGGCGACCAGGACCTCACCGGGCTGATCCGGCAGATGGACCGTGGGCTGCTCGTCACCGAGCTGCTCGGCCATGGCGTGAATTACGTCACGGGCGATTACTCGCGCGGTGCGGCAGGCTTCTGGATAGAGAAAGGCCGCATCAAGCACGCCGTCGAGGAGATCACCATCGCCGGCAACCTGCGCGACATGTTCCGCAGCATCGTCGCGGTCGGCAACGACGCCCTGCCGCGCGGTGCAAAGTTGTGCGGCTCGGTGCTGATCGAGCGCATGAAGGTGGCCGGGCGCTGAGCCACCCGAGAGGCCTCGCTGCGACAACGCCAGCCGTTTCTGCCCCGATCACCGATCGGGATCTATAATCTTTTGCCGAATTCGCTCGAATCCCCCCCAAAAAAACGCAAGGAGAAATCGTGGAACGTCGTTCATTCCTGAAGAAGGCCAGTGTCGGCCTGGCCGCCGGTGCCGCCGCAGGCGTCGCCTCCACCGCAGCCGTCGCCGCTCCCGCCGTCCAGACGGGGCTGCCCGAGATCAAGTGGCGCATGACCTCGAGCTTCCCCAAGAGCATCGACACGCTCTACGGCAGTTCCGAGCTCCTCGCCAACCGCCTGCGCGAGATCACCGGCGGCAAGTTCGACATCCGCATCTTCCCGGCCGGCGAGATCGTCCCCGGCCTGCAGGCGCTCGACGCCGTGCAGCAGGGCACGGTCGAGATGTGCCACTCGTGCTCGTACTACTACGTCGGCAAGGACAAGACCTTCGCCTTCGGCACCGCCGTGCCCTTCGGCATGAACGCCCGCCAGATGGACGCCTGGATCATCGGCGGCGGCGGTCAGGAGTTGCTCGACGAGTTCTACGGCAACTACAACGTGTACTCCTTCCTCGGCGGCAACACCGGCGTGCAGATGGGCGGCTGGTATCGCAAGCAGATCAACACCCTGGATGACATCAAGGGCCTGAAGATCCGCATCGCCGGCATCGCCGGCGAGATCATGTCGCGCATGGGCGCGATCCCGCAGCAGATCGCCGGTTCGGACATCTACCCCTCGCTCGAGAAGGGCACGATCGACGCCGCCGAATGGGTCGCCCCCTACGACGACGAGAAGCTCGGCTTCTACAAGGTGGCACCGCATTACTACTCGCCGGGCTGGTGGGAGCCGGGTCCGGTGGTTCACTTCTATGTGAACAAGGCCGAGTGGGACAAGCTGCCCAAGGAATACCAGGCAGCGTTCCGCGCCGCCTCGCGCGAGGCACACATCCAGATGACCGCGATGTACGACCACAAGAACCCGCAGGCGCTCGCACGCCTGCTCGCGCAGGGCGTGAAGCTGCAGAACTTCTCCAACGACATCATGAAGAAGGCCTTTGAGGTGTCGCGCGAGCTGTATGCCGAGGAAGCCGCGAAGAACCCGGCCTGGGCGAAGATCTACACCGAGTTCGAGAAGTACCGCAAGTCGCAGAACGCGTGGTTCAGCGTCGCCGAGGCGGGCTTCGACCGCTTCATGCAGTCGGTGCGCTGAGGGCGTCAGGCGTCAGGCGTGAAAAAGCCGGGCATTGCCCGGCTTTTTCGTGGTGCGTGCGCTCAGTTGCCCTGGAGCTGACGCATGAGGTCGGAGCTCGAGTCGCCCGCGGGCGCGGCCCCGCCGCCGCCCTGCAGCAACTGCTCGAGGTCGAGCTCCTGCTGCTGCGCCGGCTTGGCACCCGCGTCGCCGTAGGACACCAGCCCCGGGAAGGCGATGATGAGGCCCACCATGATCAGCTGGATGATCACGAAGGGCACCGCACCCCAGTAGATCGACGCCGTCTTGACCTTCTCGGAGGCCACCGAGCGCAGGAAGAACAGCGCGAAGCCGAAGGGCGGGTGCAGGAAGGAGGTCTGCATGTTCACCGCCAGCAGCACGCCGAACCAGATCAGGTCGATGCCGAGCTTGTCGGCCACCGGCGCGAGCAGGGGCACGATGATGAAGGCCAGTTCGAAGAAGTCGAGGAAGAAGGCGAGCACGAAAACCAGCAGGTTCACCGCGACCAGGAAGCCGGTCTGCCCGCCGGGCAGCGAGGTCATCAGGTGCTCGACCCAGAGGTCGCCGTTGACGCCGCGGAAGGTGAGGCCGAACACGCTCGAGCCGATCAGGATGAAGATCACGAAGCAGGACAGCTTGGTGGTCGAGTCCATCGCCTGCTTGAGCAGCGGCAGCGACAGGCGGCGACGCGCGAGCGCCATCAGCACCGCGCCGAGCGCACCCATGGCGCCGCCCTCGGTCGGCGTGGCGACGCCGATGAAGATGGTGCCCAGCACGAGGAAGATCAGCCCGAGCGGCGGGATCAGCACGAAGGTCACGCGCTCGGCCATGCGCGACAGCAGGCCGATACCGAACAGCCGGTTGATCATCGCCGCCACGAAGGCGATGCCGATACCGACCATGGCCGACACCACCACCACCTCGTCGCGCGGCGCATCGGCACGATAGAGCTGGCTGGCGAAGAGCCAGGCGCCGGCCACCGCGACCACGGTCAGCAGGGCCAGCGAGCGCAGCCCGCTGGCGCCATCGGGCTCGCGCAGCGTGCGCGCCTCGGGCGGCATCGCCGGCGCGAAGGACGGCCGGAAGACCGCGACCAGCGCGACGTAGCCGACGTACATGCTGGTGAGCACCAGACCCGGCAGCAGCGCACCCTGGTACATGTCGCCGACGCTGCGGCCGAGCTGGTCGGCCATCACGATCAGCACCAGCGAGGGCGGGATGATCTGCGCCAGCGTGCCGGAGGCGGCGATCACGCCGGTGGCCAGGCGGTGGTCGTAGCCGTAGCGCAGCATGATCGGCAGCGAGATCAGGCCCATCGAGATCACCGAGGCCGCCACCACGCCGGTGGTCGCGGCCAGCAGCGCGCCGACGAAGATCACCGCGAAGGCGAGACCGCCGCGGATCGGCCCGAAGAGCTGGCCGATGGTGTCGAGCAGGTCCTCGGCCATGCCGCTGCGCTCCAGGATCAGGCCCATGAAGGTGAAGAAGGGCACCGCGAGCAGGGTGTCGTTGGCCATGATGCCGAAGATGCGCTCCGGCAGGGCCTGGAAGAGCGCGCCGTGGAGCAGGCCGAGCTCGATGCCGACGAGGCCGAAGAGGATGCCGTTGGCCGCGAGCGCGAACGCCACCGGGAAGCCGAACAGCAGGAACAGCACCATGGACGCGAACATCAGCGGCGCCATGTTGGCGATGACGAACTCGGTCATGGCTCGGCCCTCCCCTCGCGCTGCGCCTTGATCGCCGCCACCAGGTCCTCGGTCGTCGCGCCCGCGGACTTCTTCTGCAGCGGGTTGGGCCCGTGTCCGGTCAGGAAGGCGATGCGCTTGACCAGCTCGGAGAGGGCCTGCAGCACCAGCAGGCCGAGTCCGAGCGGAAGCAGCATCTTCACCGGCCAGCGGATCAGGCCGCCGGCGTTCTGCGACATCTCGCCCGAGGCCAGCGAGGTCATCACGATCGGCCACGACAGCCACAGGATCAGCACGGCCATCGGCAACAGAAAGAACACGATGCCGAGGATGTCGACGACGTTCTGCCCGCGCGGCGATAGCCGGCTGGTGAGGATGTCGATGCGCACGTGCTCGTTGCGCAGGAAGGTGTAGCCCGCGGCGAGCATGAAGATCGCGGCGAACAGGTACCACTGGATCTCGAGCAGGGCGTTGGAACTTGTGTTAAACAGCTTGCGGACGAGCGCGTTGCCGGCGCTGATCACCACGGCGACCAGCACCAGCCACATCACCGCGCGTCCGACCCGTTCATTGATCCAGTCGATCAAGCGGGATAAGCGCAGCAGAGAGGACACGGGAAGACTCCGGAAACCGGGGCGGCATGCCGCCCGGGTGCCGCTTTGCAAGCCGGCAGGCCTGAAAAATCTCGATTATCCCACAAGGGCCGTCCTTGCCGGGCGGCTGCTTGCCCATAATGATGAAAACACGAAACTCGCCACAATCAGCACACGCCTGCAGGATCTGCCTCGTCCGCCACGGCGAAACCGCCTGGAATACCGAGCGCCGCCTGCAGGGCCACATCGACATTCCGCTGAACCCGCGCGGCCTGTCCCAGGCCGAGGCCACCGCACGCAGCCTCGCGCGCGCCGGCGAACGCTTCGCCGCGCTCTACAGCAGCGACCTGCAGCGTGCACGCCAGACCGCCGACGCGGTCGCGCGCGCGCACCAGCTCGCCGCCACCCACGACGCGCGCCTGCGCGAGCGCCACTACGGCGTGCTCCAGGGGCTGACCTTCGATGAGGCCGCGCTCCACCAGCCGCAAGCCTGGCAGCACTTCAAGCGGCGCGATCCGATGGTGGCGCTGGACGGCGGCGGCGAGAGCCTGGCCGGCCTCGCTGCGCGCGTGCATGGCGCGCTCGAGGAGATTGCCGCGCGCCATGCCGGCGAGACGGTGGTGGTGGTGACCCATGGCGGCGTGCTCGACATCGCCCACCGCCTGGCCACCGGCAAGCCGCTCGAGGGGGCTCGCGACTTCGCGATCCCGAACGCGGCGCTCAACTGGATCGAACACACGGCAGGGAGCTGGCGGTTGCTGGCATGGGCCGACGAAAGCCACCTCACCGACGCGCTGGACGAGCTGCCGGGGAGTTGATGCGCAATGCATCTAAAATGACAAAGTGGCGCGCCATTAGGGTTTTCCGTGGATTACAGCCCGGTATCGGGTCTTCCTATAATCGCATTGATGGTTTCGATCACACACCTCACGCGATAAAGGAGACACCGTGGAACGTCGTAAATTTCTGCAGGGCGCCGGCATGGCCGGCATTCTCGCTGCCGGCACCGCCCCGGCCATCGTCCACGCCCAGCAGCAGATCCGCTGGCGCCTCGCATCCAGCTTCCCGAAATCGCTCGAGACGGTTTTCGGCGCGAGCGAGGCATTCGCCAAGTACGTCTCCGAGGCCACCGGCGGCAAGTTCGTGATCTCGGTGCACCCGGCGGGCGAACTCGTGCCCGCATTCGGCGTGGTCGACGCCGTTCAGCAGGGCACCATCGAGTGCGCCCACACCGCCCCCTACTACTTCTTCGGCAAGGACGAGACCTTCGCCTTCGACTGCACGATCCCCTTCGGCATGACCTCGCGCGCGATGAGCGCGTGGATGTTCGAGGGCAACGGCCTCAAGCTGATGCGCGAGTTCTACGCCCAGTTCAACATCGTGAACTTCCCCTGCGGCAACACCGGCGCCCAAATGGGTGGCTGGTTCCGCAAGGAGATCAAGTCGGTCAAGGACATCGAGGGCCTGAAGATGCGCATCGGCGGCTTCGGCGGCCGCGTGCTCGCCAAGCTCGGCGCGGTGCCGCAGAACATCCCCGCCGGCGAGATCTACCAGTCGCTGGAGAAGGGCACGATCGACGCAGCCGAATGGATCGGCCCCTATGACGACCTCAAGCTCGGCCTGCACAAGGTGGCGCAGCACTACTACTTCCCGGCGTGGTGGGAAGGCAGCACGCAGTTCTCGGTGTACATCAACGACAAGCAGTGGAACAGCCTGTCGGCCGAGTACAAGGCGATCGTCGAGCAGGCCTCCCGCGCCGCCCACGTCACCTGTCAGGCGCGCTACGACGCCCGCAACCCCGGCTCGCTCAAGCAGCTGATCGCCGAAGGCGCCAAGCTGTCGCGCTTCCCGAAGGACTTCATGGACGCCGCATTCAAGGCCTCGCGCGAGGTCTATGCCGAGCTCAACGAGAAGAACGCGAACTGGAAGAAGGTTTACCCCGACTACAGCCGCTTCCTGGCCGACCAGGTGCAGTGGGAGTCCGTGGCCGAAGGCAACTACGCGCAGTACCTCGCATCGCAGAAGCTGTAAGCGGTCCGCAGCGGGCGGGGCCACCCCTGCCCGCCGGTCGTTCCCGTTTCACATTCTTCGCACGCAGATTTCCTCCCGCCGAGCGCGCCACCCGCCCTGCTCGGCGTTTTTGTGCACGCAAGGTTCAAGGCGACCCCCATGGACACCCTGCTCCGCTTGTCACACGGCATCGACGCCGTGAGCCGATTCTTCGGCAAGTTCATCATCTGGCTCGTCCTCGCCGCGGCGCTCATCAGTGCGGCAAATGCAGTCGCGCGCAAGGCCTTCAACATCGGCTCGAACGCCTTCCTCGAGATCCAGTGGTATCTCTTCGGCGCGGTGTTCCTGCTCGGCGCCGGCTACACCTTCCTGCAGAACGCCCACGTCCGCATCGACGTGCTCGCGGGCAAGCTGTCGATGCGCACGCGCATGTTCATCGACATCGCCGGCATCCTCGTCTTCCTGCTGCCGATGTGCTGGTTCATGATCCAGTTCGCCTGGCCGGTGGTGGTCGGCGCCTATGTCTCTGGCGAGATGTCGTCCAACGCCGGCGGGCTGATCCGCTGGCCGGTGTATGCGCTGGTGCCGCTCGGATTCGGGCTGCTGGCGCTGCAGGCGATCTCGGAGCTGATCAAGCGTTTCGCCTTCCTGCAGGGCAAGGCGCCCAACCCGCTGCTGCACGGCGCGCACGAGAGCAACGAGGCGCACGACGCCGAACACGCCCAAGCCCATCATGACGACGCCGGCGAGGTGCGCAAATGATCGAACTGTTCACCGCCCACGCCCCCGAGCTGATGTTCGGGTCGCTGCTGATCTTCCTGCTCACCGGCTTCCCGGTCGCCTTCGCGCTCGCCGCCTGCGGCCTGCTGTTCGGCTTCATCGGCGTCGAGATCGGCTTGTTGTCGCCCAGCATCTTCCAGGCGCTGCCGCTACGCGTCTTCGGCATCATCCAGAACGACACCCTGCTCGCGATCCCCTTCTTCACGCTGATGGGCCTGGTGCTCGAGCGCTCCGGCATGGCCGAGGAGCTGCTCGACACGGTCGGCCAGGTGTTCGGGCCGATCCGCGGCGGCCTCGCGCTCGCGGTGATCTTCGTCGGCGCGCTGCTGGCGGCAACCACCGGCGTGGTCGCGGCCGCGGTCATCTCGATGGGCCTGATCTCGCTGCCGATCATGCTGCGCTACGGCTACAGCCCGGCGATCGCCAGCGGCGCAATCACCGCCTCGGGCACGCTCGCGCAGATCGTGCCGCCCTCGCTGGTGCTGATCGTCATCGCCGACCAGCTTGGCCGCAGCGTCGGCGACATGTACAAGGGCGCGTTCGTCCCGGCCTTCATGCTCATCGGCCTGTACGTGCTGTTCATCATCGGCCTGGCGATCTTCAAGCCCGCGATGGTGCCCGCCCTGCCGCCCGAGGCGCGCACCTACCGCGAGCCGGACGGCAGCTCGGGCATGCGCTCGCTCGGCGTGTTCACCGTTTTCATCACCGCGATCGCGGTCGCCTTCGGCATGCACTACGGCGAGATCCTGAGCGCGCTCAAGGGCACCGAGGTCAAGCCGGCGATGGACGAGACCATCGTCGTGGCGCTCACCGGCGGCACGCTGTTTGCGTTCGTCGCCGCGCTGATCAACAAGCTCACCGGCCTCGGCCTGCTGTCGCGCATCACCGAGCGCGTGACCTTCGTGCTGATCCCGCCGCTGGCGCTGATCTTCCTGGTGCTGGGCACGATCTTCCTCGGCGTCGCCACACCGACCGAGGGCGGCGCGATGGGGGCGGTGGGTGGCATGATCATGGCCTTCTCGCGCGGCAAGCTCGACCTGGCGATGCTCAAGCACGGCCTCGAGGCCACCGCCCGGCTGTCGTGCTTCGTGCTCTTCATCCTGATCGGCTCGACCATCTTCAGCTTCACCTTCACCGCGGTCGACGGTCCGATCTGGGTCGAGCACCTGTTCGACAAGCTGCCCGGCGGCGAGATCGGCTTCCTGGTGTTCGTGAACACGGTGATCTTCTTCCTCGGCTTCTTCATCGACTTCTTCGAGATCGCCTTCATCCTGATCCCGCTGCTGGCGCCGGTGGCCGACAAGCTGGGCATCGACCTCGTGTGGTTCGGCGTGCTGCTGGCGATGAACCTGCAGACCTCCTTCCTCACCCCGCCGTTCGGCTTCGCCCTGTTCTACCTGCGCAGCGTGGCGCCGGCCAAGGACTACCTCGACCGCATCACCAGGAAGCGCGTCGCCGGCGTGAAGACGACCGACATCTACGCCGGCTCGATCCCCTTCGTGCTGATGCAGATCGTCATGGTGGTGGCGCTGATCGCGTTCCCGGGCCTGGTCACCTTCACGCTGGACAAGAAGCTGGAGGTCGATCTCGACACCATCGAGATCAAGATCGAGGGCAGCGGCGGCGGCGATGGCGGCGGCTGGGGCGCACCGCAGTCCGACAGCTGGGGCGGCGGCGCGGCACCCGCCGAGCCGGTCCAGGGCGGCGATGCACCCGCCGAGGGCGGCAGCGCGGCACCCGCCGGAGAGGCCGCACCGACCGGCGGCAACGAGGGCTTTGGCACGCAACAGCGCGGCTGGTAGGCGCGCAGCGTACTCCCCCGCTGGCGGCGGGCGTCCGATGGACGCCCGCCGCTTTTTCGTGCACCGCTGCATGTTAGAATCGCGCGTCCGAATCGCCTCGATTCCGCCCAACCCCATCCGGTAAGCAGACGCCATGTTCTCTTCGCAAGACACCCTCGCCAAAGTCGACCCCGAGCTGTGGTCCGCCATCCAGGCCGAAAACAAGCGCCAGGAAGACCACATCGAACTGATCGCCTCCGAAAACTACGTCTCCCACGCGGTGATGGAAGCCCAGGGCTCCCAGCTCACCAACAAGTACGCCGAGGGCTACCCGGGCAAGCGCTACTACGGTGGCTGCGAGCACGTCGACGTGGCGGAGCAACTGGCGATCGACCGCCTCAAGGCGCTGTTCGGCGCCGAGGCCGCCAACGTGCAGGCGAACTCCGGCTCGCAGGCCAACCAGGCCGTGCTGATGGCCTTCGCCAAGCCGGGCGACACCATCATGGGCATGAGCCTGGCCGAAGGCGGCCACCTCACCCACGGCATGCCGCTGAACATGTCGGGCAAGTGGTTCAACGTCGTGGCCTACGGTCTCAACGAGAAGGAAGAGATCGACTACGACAAGATGGAAGCGATGGCGCGCGAGCACAAGCCGAAGATCATCATCGCCGGCGCCTCCGCCTACGCGCTGCGCATCGACTTCGAGCGCTTCGCGAAGATCGCCAAGGAAGTCGGCGCCATCTTCTGGGTCGACATGGCGCACTACGCCGGCCTGATCGCCGCGGGCTTCTACCCCAACCCGGTGCCGCACGCCGACGTCGTCACCTCGACCACCCACAAGACCCTGCGCGGCCCGCGCGGCGGCATCATCCTGATGAAGGCCGAGCACGAGAAGGCGCTCAACTCGGCGATCTTCCCCGGCCTGCAGGGCGGCCCGCTGATGCACGTGATCGCCGCCAAGGCGGTGGCCTTCAAGGAAGCGGCCTCGCCCGAGTTCCGCAACTACCAGGAGCAGGTGATCGCCAACGCCCGCGTGATGGCGCGCGTGCTCTCCGAGGAGCGTGGCCTGCGCATCGTCTCCGGGCGCACCGAGAGCCACGTCTTCCTGGTCGACCTGCGCAACAAGAAGATCACCGGCAAGGCCGCCGAGGCGGTGCTGGGCAGCGCCCACATCACCGTGAACAAGAACTCGATCCCGAACGACCCCGAGAAGCCCTTCACCACCTCGGGCATCCGCCTCGGCTCGCCGGCGATGACCACGCGCGGCTTCACCGAGATCGAGGCCGAGAAGATCGCCCACCTGATCGCCGACGTGCTCGACGCGCCGGAAGATGCGGCGGTGATCGAGCGCGTGCGCGGCCAGGTGGCCGAGCTGTGCGCGAAGTTCCCGGTCTACGGCAAGTAAGCGGCGCGGCGGGGCGCCTGCCGCCCCGCCCGCTCCACCACCATGAAATGCCCCTTCTGCGGTGACCCCAACACCCAGGTCACCGACACGCGCGAGAACGAGGACGGCGACGTCGTCCGGCGTCGGCGTCGCTGCGTGAAGTGCGACAAGCGCTTCACCACCTACGAGCGCATCGACCTCAAGATGCCGCACATCGTCAAGCGCAACGGCAACCGCACCGAGTTCGACCACGCCAAGCTCGCAGGCAGCATGAAGCTCGCGCTGCGCAAGCGTCCGGTGACCATCGAGGCCATCGACGCCGCGGTCGACCGCATCGAGGCGCGCCTGCTCGCGATGGGCGAACAGGAGGTGCCGAGCGAGAAGATCGGCGAGCTGGTGATGAAGGAGCTCAAGAAGCTCGACAAGGTCGCCTACATCCGCTTCGCGTCGGTGTATCGCAACTTCGCCGACGTCGACGAATTCGCCGAGGTCATCCGTGAAGTTCAGACGCGTCCTCGGCGCGGCAAGGCCGACAAGGGCGGCGCGGACCCCGGAAATGACCTTTTCGGCGGCTGACCACGCCGCCATGGCGCGCGCGCTGCAGCTCGCCGCCCGCGGCCTCGACACCACCTCGCCCAACCCGCGCGTGGGCTGCGTCATCGTGCGCGACGGTGCCACCGTCGGCGAGGGCTGGCACGCGCGTGCCGGCGAGCCGCACGCCGAGATCCACGCCCTGCGCGCCGCCGGCGCGGCCGCACGTGGCGCCACCGCCTACGTCACCCTGGAGCCGTGCTCGCACTTCGGCCGCACCCCGCCCTGCGCCGACGCGCTGATCGAGGCCGGCGTGGCACGCGTGATCACCGCGATGGAAGATCCCAACCCGCTCGTCGCCGGACGCGGGCTTGCCCGCCTGCGTGCCTCCGGCATCGCCACCGCGCACGGCCTGCTCGCCGAAGCGGCGCACGAGCTCAACATCGGCTTCGTGTCGCGCATGACGCGCGGCCGGCCCTGGGTGCGGCTCAAGGTCGCCGGCACGCTCGACGGCAAGAGCGCGCTCGACAACGGCGTCAGCCAGTGGATCACCGGCCCGGCGGCGCGGCGCGACGGCCACCGCTGGCGCGCGCGGGCATGCGCGATCCTGACCGGCATCGGCACGGTGCGCGAGGACGACCCGCAGCTCAGCGTGCGCGACGTGCCGTGCTCACGCCAGCCGCTGCGCATCCTCGTCGACGCACGCCTGGAGGTCTCCGTGCAGGCCCGCATCCTGCAGGGCGACCCCATCCTGATCGCCACCGCGAGCACCGACGAGGCGCGTATCGACGCGCTGCGTGCGGCCGGCCACGAGCTCGTCTGCGTGCCCAACGCCGCCGGCAAGGTGGAGCTCGGCGCGCTGCTGCGCCTGCTGGGCGAGCGCGGCGTCAACGAACTGCACGTCGAGGCCGGCTTCAAGCTCAACGGCTCGCTGATGCGCGAAGGCTGTGTGGACGAACTGCTGATCTACCTGGCCCCGATGCTCGTCGGCGATACCGCGCAGGGGCTCTTCAACCTGCCCGCGCTCACCCGCCTCGAGGGCGCGACGCGCCTGGACATCCGCGATCTGCGCCGCATCGGAGCGGACCTGCGCCTGATCGCGCGGCCGCTGCCGCAAGGGTAAGCGCCGCCGGGCGGTGGATCGCCCGGCCCGCCCCCGTCAGGCGATCAACGCCCGGCGCACACCGCGCAACCGGGATCGCGCCCGAGCGCGACACTGCGCCATTCCATCGACAACCCGTCGAGCAGCAGCAGGCGGCCATCGAGCGTACGCCCGCAGCCGATGATCACCTTGAGCGCCTCGGCCGCCTGGATGGTGCCGACGATGCCGACGATGGGCGCGAACACGCCCATCACCGCGCAGCGCACCTCCTCGATGTCCTCGGCCTCCGGGAACAGGCAGTGGTAGCAGCCGCTGTCGGGCTTGCGCAGATCGAACACCGAGACCTGGCCGTCGAAGCGGATCGCCGCACCGGACACCAGCGGCTTGCGGTGCTTCACGCAGGCGCGGTTGATGGCATGGCGAGTGGCGAAGTTGTCGGTGCAGTCGAGCACCACGTCGGCGCGTGCCACCTCGGCCTCGAGCGCCTCACCCTCGAGCCGCGCCTGAATCGGCTCCAGGCGCGTCTGCGGGTTGAGTCGATGCAGCGTGGCGCGCGCCGAGGCGACCTTGGGGAGGCCTACCATGTCGGCCGAGTGCATGATCTGGCGCTGCAGGTTGGTGAGATCGACCGTGTCGTGGTCGGCAAGCACGACGGTGCCGACCCCGGCGGCGGCGAGATACATCGCCGCGGGCGAGCCCAGACCACCCGCGCCGACGATCAGCGCGCGCGCGTCGAGCAGCGCCTGCTGGCCCTCCACGTCGATTTCGGGCAGCAGGATGTGGCGGCTGTAGCGCAGCAGCTGGTCGTCGTTCATCGCCCGTCTATCTGGCCCGTCTATTTGTATTCGCGCAGTTCGAGCGGGGTATCGTCGTGGTCGCCGTGGGCGTGGTGGTCCCAGGCCTGGATATAGACCTCGTTGGACTGCTTGATCAGGCGCTCGGGCGACAGCAGGTTGTGGCGCTGGGTCTCCTCGCTGAAATAGACGAGCGCCCGCACCAGCTTGATGTAGAGCGAATTCTCCAGCGCGAAGCCGGCCTCGCGCAGCGCATCTTCGAGCGCCTCGAGGGAGTAGTCGAGCACCGAGTAGCGCACCACGATGCAAAGCGGGTCGTCCGTGCGCTCGAGCTGTAGGCCCTTGAGCAGTTGCAGCGCTCTCCAGGCGCGCTCCACCTGGCCCGGCGGCAGCGGCTTGAAGCGGATGTCGCGCTGCTTGTGGATGTCGGCACCCGGCAGGGGCCGGTCGTGATGCCGGCCCGCCAGCTTGTAGGCAGTTTCCCTGCGCATGATCGTCCCCCCCGGCCGGACTCCCGGCTTACTGTTTCGCCGCCGCCGGCTGTGCAGCCTCGACCGCGGCGGCCTTGTCCCCGGCCGCCTCGGCCGCTGCAGCCTGCACGGCCTGCGCGATGTCCTCGCCCTTGAGCAGGCGGATCGCCTGCTTGAGCTGATGATCGTTCTCGCCGGCGAGCTCGAAGCGCACCGGCTCCGCCGACTCGTCCTCCACCGCCGCGCCATCCCCCTTGCCCGCAGCCGTGGTGGCGGCCTTGGCAGCCTCCCCGGCGCCCTTGTCGTTCTCGAGGTGACCCAGCAGGTCGGCCTCGCGCACACGGCGGCTGGAGCCGTTGGCGGTCTCCTCGACGACGATGTCGGGCTCGATGCCCTTGGCCTGGATCGAGCGCCCGCTCGGCGTGTAGTAACGCGCGGTGGTGAGCTTGATCGCGGTGTTGTTGTTGAGGGGCAGGATGGTCTGCACGGAGCCCTTGCCGAAGGTCTGCGTGCCGATCACCTTCGCGCGCTTGTGATCCTGCAGCGCGCCGGCGACGATCTCGGAGGCCGAGGCCGAGCCCGCATTGACCAGCACCACCATCGGCACGTCGCGCGCATACGCCGGCAGGCGGCGCAGGAAGTCGTCGCGCGTCCCGCGCAGATAGTCGGCCTGGATGGCGCGGTATTCACGCTTGGCGTCCTCGGTGCGGCCGTCGGTACTGACCACGAGGGTCTCCTCGGGCAGGAAGGCCGCCGACACGCCGACCGCCCCGTGCAGCAGGCCGCCGGGGTCGTTGCGCAGGTCGAGCACGAGGCCCTGAACCGGCCCCTGGGCAGCGAGCTTGGCGAGATGCTCGACCACCGAAGCCGCGGTGTTCTCCTGGAACTGGGCGATGCGCAGGTAGGCGTAGCCGGGCTCGACCACCTTGGACTTGACGCTCTGCACCTTGATGACTTCGCGCGTCAGCTTGATCACGATCGGCTGCGGCTGCCCCTTGCGCATGATGGTCAGGGTGATGTCGGTGCGCGGCTTGCCGCGCATGCGCTTGACCGCGTCGTTGAGGCTCATGCCCTTGACCGGGGTGTCATCGAGCTTGACGATCAGGTCGCCCGCCAGCACGCCGGCGCGGAAGGCCGGGGTGTCCTCGATCGGCGAGATCACCTTGACGAAGCCGTCCTCCATGCCGACCTCGATGCCGAGGCCGCCGAACTCGCCCTGGGTGCCGACCTGGAGGTCCTTGAAGGCCTCGGCGTCGAGATAGGCGGAGTGCGGGTCCAGCCCGGAGAGCATGCCGCTGATCGAGTCGGTGATCAGCTTCTTGTCTTCCACAGGCTCGACATAGCCCTGCTTGATCGCATTGAACACGTCGGCATAGGCGCGCAACTCGTCCACCGGGAGCGGCGGGGGCACGCTGCGGTCGGCGTTGGCGGAGAAATTGAGGCTGATCATGATCCCGGCCACCATGCCGGTCATGACGAGGCCGAACTGTTTCAGCTTGCTGCTGCGCATGAGAACTCCAGTAGTGCGCCGACCGCCCGGGCCGGCCATCCCGTCTAGTTGAGCCGCATCCACTGCATCGGATCGATCGGCAGCCCCCGGTGACGGATCTCGAAGTATAAACCCGAATCGTTGCCTACTCCGGCGCTGCCCACGCTGGCGATCGGCTCGCCTCCACCGACCCGCTCGCCCTCCTCCTTGAGCAGGGCATCGTTGTTGCCATAGATGGTCAGGTAGTCGCCGCCGTGGTCGACGATGATGAGGTTGCCGTAGCCGCGCAACCAGTCCGAAAAGACCACTTCCCCGCCCGCCACCGCACGCACCTCGGCGCCGTCGCCCGCACGGATGAACACGCCCTTCCAGGTGGTGCCGCCCTCTGCCCTTGGAGCGCCGAAGCGGCCGACGAGTTCTCCGCGCACCGGAAAACGCAGCTGCCCGCGCAACTGATTGAAGCGCACGCCGGTGGGGGTCGCACCGGCGGCGTCGCGGACCTCGCCGACGACAGGCTCGGGCCGCTGCGCCCGCTCCACCCGCGCCGGCGGCGGCTCCTCGACGCGCGGAGCCGGCTCCGGTGCCGCGCGCGCAGCGGTCTCGCCGCGCGGTTCCTGCTCCGCGCGCGCGCGCGCAGCCAGGGCCGCCAGGCGCTCGGCCTCGCGCTGCGCCGCTTGCCGACGCTCGGCCTCGCGCTGCGCGGCGGCGCGGCGTTCGGCCTCGCGCTGCTCCGCTTCACGACGCGCGGCCTCGCGGGCGGCGGCCAGGCGCGCACGGCGGGCGAGGGTCTCGATGAGCTTGCCGAGGCGCTGCTCGTCCTGCTGCAGCGCGTCGACCTCGGTCTTCTTCGCCTTCAGCTCGCGGCTCACCTCCGCGAGCGCGGCCTTGCGCCGCGACTGCTCGGTCTGCAGCTGCTGCTGGCGGCCGCGCTGCTCCCGCTCGAGCGCGGCGAGGCGGTCGCGGCGCTGGACGATCTCGTCGGCGCGACGCCGGGTCTCGGCGAGGTCGGTACGCAGACCTTCGATGAGCTCGAGGCGGGCACGGCCGAGGTGCTCGAGGTAGTGCGCGTCACGCGCGAGCTGGTTCGGGTCGCGCGCCGACAGCAGCGGCGCCACGCCATCGGCCGCCCCATGTACGTAATGGCGCCGCACCCAGTCGGCCAGCTCGCCGCGACGCGCGTCGATGCGCGCGGCAGTCTCGCGCTGCTCGCCCTCGAGCACCGCGAGCTGCTTCTCGGCCCCCCTGCGCTCGCCCTCGATGCGGCAGAGCTCGCGCACCGCGCGCGACACCGCGCGCTCGGACTCGACGAGGGCCTTCTGCGCAGTGCTGCGCTCGGCCTCGGCCCTTGCCATCTCGTCCTGCAGTTCGCGGATGCGCTGCTTGAGCTCGTCGAGGTCGGAGCGCCGCTCGGCGATCTCGCCGCCGGCCTGGGCAAGCGCCGGACGAGGCACGCCGGCCAAGGCGACGAACGCGGCGACGCAGGCGCCGGCGAGCAGCGGGTTCAGGCTTCTGGGTGACAACGGGGGTGGAATCCGCGGAATCTTGCGAGTGGGAACGAAGGCGTGGCGAGCAGGAACGATGGCGATGCGACGATACCCCGCGGCCGCGCGAACCGCACTCCGCGACCCGGTGCAGCCGCAGGCGCGATCTCTCATGCATCGGAACAACGCGTTATTTTATACTAGCGCTTTGATTCTGCCGGCCCCATCGTGGACAAAGACGCAATCAGCACCCTGATCGACAAGCACGAACACATCGAGACCGCCGCGCGCGCGCTCAAGGCGATCGCGCATCCCCTGCGCCTCAAGATCCTCTGCGTGCTCGGCGGCGGGGAAGAATGCGTGCAGGACATCGTCGATGCCGTGGGCACCTCGCAGAGCAACATCTCCCAGCATCTCGCCATCCTGCGCGACAAGGGCGTGCTGCAGACGCGCAAGGACGCCAACCGCGTCTATTACCGCGTCGGCGACGAGCGCACCCTCCAGCTGATCGTGCTGATGCGCGAGGTCTTCTGCGCCCCCGACGCGGACGAACGCTGATCCCCAACCCCCGCAACCGGAGCATCCCCCTAGTGGAATTCCTGCAACAGAACTGGTACTGGGCCGCGCTCGCCGCCGCCTCGGGCACCTGGCTCATGGTCGAGCTCATCCGCAGCCGCGGCGACGACACCCAGCTCTCGCCGGTCGAGGCGACCCTGCTCGTCAACCGCGAGGACGCGATCGTCATCGACGTGCGCGAACAGGGCGAATACGCCCAGGGCCACATCCCCAATGCGCGCCACATCCCCGCCGGCGAGATCGAGCGCCGCAGCAAGGAAATGGAAAAGTGGAAGGACCACCCGGTCATCCTGTGCTGCGCCACCGGCGCGCGCTCGAACAGTGCCGCAGGCGCCCTGCGCAAGGTCGGGTTCAACCGCATCTACAATCTGCGCGGCGGCATGATGGAATGGCAGAAGGCGGGACAGCCCGTCAGCCGCAAGAGGAAATGAGCATGCAGCCCCCGATCCGCATGTACGCGACCGCAACCTGCCCCTACTGCATCCGCGCCGAGCAGTTGCTGCTCGACAAGGGCGTGACCGGGCTGGACAAGATCCGCGTCGACCTCGACCCCGCGCGCCGCGAGGAGATGATGAAGCTGAGCGGGCGCCGCACGGTTCCGCAGATCTTCATCGGCGACTACCATGTCGGCGGCTGCGACGATCTCTTCGCCCTCGAGCGCGCCGGCAAGCTCGACCCGCTGCTGCGCGGCGAGGCCGCCTGAGCGCGAGTCGCGGCAAAGCAGGCCGGGAAACCCACCGCCCTACCCTTTCCTTCCGCGGTCGCAGTCGCGACCGCACCCAACCCAACCGGAACCCGATTCATGAGCGAAAACGCCCAACCCGTCTTCTCGATCGAAAAACTCTACGTCAAGGATCTCTCGGTCGAAGTGCCGGGCGCCCCGCAGATCTTCCTCGAGCGCGAGACCCCGCAGGTGAATGTGCAGCTGCGCACCGAAGGCCAGGTGGTCGAAGAAGGCGTGTATGAAGTCACCCTCACCGTCACCGTCAACGCCCGCATCGGCGAGGACCGCAACCTGTTCCTGGTCGAAGTGGCCCAGGCCGGCATCTTCCAGATCCGCAACCTGCCCGAAGGCGAGCTCGAGCCGGTGATGATGATCGGCTGCCCGAACATCCTCTTCCCTTACGCCCGCGAGGCCGTGTCCGACGCGGTCACCCGCGCCGGCTTCCAGCCGGTGCTGCTGTCGCCGGTCAACTTCGAGTCGCTCTACCAGTCGCAACGCCAGCAGGCCATCGAGCAGGCCATGCAGAAGGCGAACGGCGAAGTGCCGATCCAGTGAGGCTTCCCGCATGAAGCGCGCGCGCCGTCCGTCCCCGCAGAGCCTGCCGGCGCCGCTCGGGCGCGCGCTCCTGAACCTCGCCGCGCTCGTCGCCCTGGGTGGCGCGGCGCTGCCGGTCGCCGCGCAGGCGATCGAGTATCGCTCCGCCGGAGCGGGGGCCCTGCTGCGCGAACGCCCCGCGGCGGAAGCCGAGCCGCAGTTCCGCCTGCGTCCCGGCACGCCGGTCGAGGTGGTCGTGCGCGAGGACGGCTGGGTGCGCGTGCGCGACCCTCAAGGCGGGCTCGCCTGGGTCGAGGGCAGCGCGCTCACCACACGCCGGACGGTCATCGTCACCGCGGAGCGCGCCGTTATCCGCCGCGCGCCGCAGGAGTCGGCCGCACCCGCCTTCGAAGCCACGCGACACGTCGTCCTCGAACTGCTCGAGCCCGCCAGCGAGGGCTGGGCGCGCGTGCGCCACGTCGAAGGCTTCGAGGGTTTCGTGCGCGCCGGCGAGGTATGGGGACTGTGAGCCGCTGCCGCATCGCCGTGTTCGGCGCGGGCGCCTGGGGCACCGCACTTGCCCAGGCCTTCTCTGCCAGCCACGACGTCGTGCTGTGGGGACGCGACCGCGACCAGCTCGACGAGATCGGCCGCCTCCACGAGAACAGCCGCTACCTGCGCGGCGTGCGCCTGCGCGACGCGCTCGCGGTCGAGCCCGACTTCGCGCGCGCCGCCGTCGATGCCGATCTGCACCTGGTCGTCACCCCGCTCGCCGGCCTGCGCACCACGTTGCGCGAGCTGCGCCGGCTCGCCCCCGGGCGCGCCCTGCTGTGGGCATGCAAGGGCTTCGAGGCCGGCACCGGCAAGCTGCCGCACGAGATCGTCGCCGAGGAGTGCGGCGCCGGGGCCGCCAGCGGCGTGCTCACCGGCCCGAGCTTCGCCGCCGAGGTCGCGCGCGGCCTGCCCGCCGCGATCGCGCTCGCCGCGCACGACGCCGACTTCGCCCGCCACTGGGTGGGCGTGCTGCACCAGCCGCGCCTGCGCATCTACGCCAACACCGACCTCGTCGGCTGCGAGGTCGGCGGCGCGGTCAAGAACGTCATGGCGATCGCCGCCGGGGTCTCCGACGGCATGGGCTTCGGGCTCAATGCACGCGCCGCGCTGATCACCCGCGGCCTCGCCGAGATCGCCCGCCTCGCGCGCGCGCTCGGCGCACGCGGCGAGACCCTGATGGGCCTCGCAGGCATGGGCGACCTCATCCTCACGTGCACCGGCGACCTCTCGCGCAACCGCCGCGTCGGCCTCGCGCTGGCCGAAGGCAAGGGCCTCGCCGACATCCTGCGCGAACTCGGCCACGTCGCCGAAGGGGTATCGACCGCACGCGAGGTGGTCGGGCTCGCGCGCCGGCACGGCGTCGAGATGCCGATCTGCGAGGCCATCGACGCCCTGCTCCACCACGGCCTGGACGCGCGCGGCGCGGTCGAGCGCCTGCTCGCGCGCGATCCGCGCGCGGAGTGAGCCGCCGCGCCCGCTGCCGCCCCGTGCGCTTGCGGCTCAGTCGCCCTGGTCCGCCGCGCCAGCGAAGCCGTGCTGACGCCAGCCCTCGTACACCACCACCGCCACCGCGTTCGACAGATTGACGCTGCGATTGGTCGGGCGCATCGGGATGCGCACCCGCCGCTCGGGCGCGAAGTCGCGCAGGACCTCCTCGGGCAGGCCGCGGCTCTCCGGACCGAACAGCAAGGCATCGCCGGGCTGGAAATCCACCCGGTCGTGGCGTCGGCTCGCGCGCGTGCTCATCGCGAACATGCGCCGCCCGGCGAGCGCCGCCTGGCAGTGCGCCCAGTCCGGATGCACCGTGAGGCAGGTCAGGTCGTGGTAGTCGAGACCGGCGCGGGCGAGCTGCTTGTCCGACAGGTCGAAGCCCAGCGGCGCCACCAGATGGAGACGGCAGCCGGTGTTGGCGGCAAGGCGGATCACGTTGCCGGTGTTGGGCGGGATCTCGGGCTGGTAGAGGACGATCTCGAACATCGCTGGAGAGGCAGGCTGGCCCCGGAACGTGCCGGGGCGGGAATTGGGAGACGGTGGGAGTCGCTGGTCCGCGAACCGCAACGGGCACCTTGAATCCGGCAAGGCGGGTCCCCTGCACCGCAGCCGCGGGCCGCCGAGTCTAGCAGGCCGGCACCGGCGCAGGCGCGGAATTCCGCCGCCACCTTCGCGCCTGCCGGCGCTCCTACACGAACCACCGCGCGCCCCGCCTCCTGTAGGAGCTGCGGCAGCTGCGAACCAGG
>ERZ795053.1286-NODE-1286-length-32052-cov-6.577835_pt1 | contig 32052 bp, 49 predicted proteins | sample MGYA00375137_ERZ795053 | MGnify/ENA primary metagenome ERZ795053 (study PRJEB30182, sample SAMN05720284) | activated sludge metagenome | isolation source: Anaerobic digester | place: Hong Kong | collected 2014-12-17 ...
CGTAATGCAGCTCTACGACCTCCGGGAAGTTTTTCATACCTCTTGGCAATACATATCGTTGCGCATCCCCAGTCGACCATAGTTTTTGCACAATGAAGCCATTCCGTCCAGGTAGATCCTTGCGGGCACATTGCACGTTTCTTAATCGGAATAAAGTCAAGCGCTTCTCCGGTGCGAGCCAACGTTTCATCACAATCATCCAACACGTCGGGTAACACGATTTCATCTGCGCCAATGTCGTCGGCCGCTTTCAATATCTGCGTGAGTTTTACAGAAGCGCCCAACTCTGCGGCACCATTATCAATCATGATAAAATGACCTCGAGCGTGTGCATTTCGGTAAAACGTACGATATTCAAAGTCGTCGCAATACTGCGAAAGCACAAAATGATATCCCAAATTAAACTCTCTCACAAGAGAAAGTCCGGCGGGGGGAGTAATTACAGCATATTTCATTTGTCCTCTTTTTCTACGTCAGATTTTGTTTTTGTTAGCGATTCAACCACAAGAGTAGCGTATCCCGCAATATCGCGCCAATGATCCACGCGCCTGGGCGTTGTTAGAATACGTGCAAGCTTATTTAAGATCATCACCCAGGGAATAAACATTGACGGGACATTCACAATAAGAGGCGGTAAATAATCCACAACAGGCTTGACCATCTGGCCTGTAAGCTTCCAAGCCTCACCATACTTTTTGTCGCGCCTTTCGAGTAAATCAGACATTGCCACCCACCCAGTAAGTTGCCGATGAGTTGTCGGTATCATGAACAGTTACCGTAACATCACCAAAAATTAGCTCACCTATATTTGTGGCTATGTATTCCGCAAGATGCTCAGGGGATGTTGTAGATACACCTAATACCCACCCGTCACCACGGTCGACTGCAATATTTATGTAAGGGTTTTTCATTCGGATATTTTCCGTTGAAATTAAAAACTTACCCGCAAGGCGGTCTAATACAGGCTGCACGACCGAGTCGAGCAATACGCAATCTAAAACCATTTGTTGACTGTCTTGCTCCTGTTCAAGGTCAACTTCAACAGTCACCACATAATTGTGTCCATGTAAGTGACCGCATTTAGAGTGTCCTTCCAACATATGGGCTGCACTAAATTCGTACTTTTTTGTTACTGTAATCATATTTCTCCTATCTATAACATTTGTGTTCTAAATTCCTCGATACTTTTGAACCGAGGTGGATACATTACGTCATTTAAGACCAATCGCCAATCTAGCCAATGATGTTCCGGTAAATCAGGCATTTTTTCGGTGTTCCGGATAACACGATCAATCCATTTTGTTGACCCAGCCCACCGAAGTGTTTTACTTGTGATGGTACGAGTTTCCCAGGGACATTTTAATCCCGCTTTTTTAAGGAGATCGTATCCGTTAAGCACAATTCGTTTAGCATCAACGGGTGATATTTCTTTTCGTGCAAACCTGCCCACGGTTCTTCCAATATGAATAAACGCATGGCAATCACTGCACAATGATACTGTTTCAATGTATGTCATGCGGGCACGTGTAAAATCTATATCATACGCCTCATGAGCCTCCAACGGTCCAGGACCACCACATGCCCAGCATCTCATATTGTTGGCTTCATATGCGGCGCGTCGTGTCGTATCCCACCACTCTTGACCTAAAATATGGCGTGGAGTCAATCCAAACAACGGGCGCGGAATCGTATGATGCCGAAGCAATTCAGGCCGTGTGAATCTTGGCGTATCTACCGCTATGAAATCAATATGGGGCATTAAAACCTCGTTTCAGTAAGGAGCAACGTAGCAACAGAAGGAGAGGGCATTTTCGACAAGTTGTCATTCAAGCCATCCTTGGCCACTACGAAGCTCCTCATGTATAATGAGATGGCAGTTTGCGCATAAAACATCGCACTTTGCGATTTCTGCTTCAACCTTTTCGAGGCTGCTCGTAATAAGCTGGTAACTGGTTAGTTCTTTCTCGCTGGGATTGCGATGATGAAACTGAAGCACTATTGGATTTTTTTCGCCACATCGCATACATCCTTGTTCAGCTTTTATTTCACGTAATACCTGTAAACGCGTATTGGCATATTTCGCAGACGCTGCGCGAGCAATCTGCTTACCTTGCTCTGTTTCGTAATATTTTTTACTAGCGCTTCGTTGCCACGCTTCTGTTATCATCTAAAACCTCACTATAAATACACGGTCATTAATTTGAGTCGGGATATCGAGTCCAGCTTCAGCAGCCTGGGCTAAATTGATTCCATACATCCACGCATCGCTTATGACTTGCGGAGAGACCGAATACGGTGCTTCTTTTAGCTGCGCTTTAATTGCTTCCCGCTCAAGTGCTCCACGGCCGCTTCTGCGCCTGGATGATACCCACCAAGAATGCGCGGGTGTTAATTGAAACCACAAAACACTTGCTTCTTTATCATACGCAGTGTTGAAATAAGTAGTTCCTTGTGCTACGGCATTTACAATATCTTCGACCATGGTATCTGCCAAAGTAGTAGCTCTTCCCGCTTCCATATTATATACAGATGCTATGCTTTGCAGCAGCACACGGGGACTAGGAGCTTCTGAATCCGTAATACGACACCACAACATAATCCCCAAGTATGCCACAATATGATTGTTGCGCACACGATCTGGGAGACTGCCAGGAAAGGCCTCGAAAATTTTCGCTCGGGCTTCAGCGAGCATTGCCGGGAGGTCGGGCATTAGGTTCAGCACCCGAGTATAGTAATGCCCTGCGAACCCTTCCGGCAACTTATCTCGTAATTCTTGGAACACTGTATACGCATCGGAACCCTCAGCGATTGTGCCAGGATGTAAGTGAGCTACAACAATACGTTCTCGAGCCGCGGGGTCGGTAATGAGGTCTTCACCGTCTATCGAGAAAGGAGCAGACAACGGGTAATCGACAGTTGTTTGATCTCCCCGACCCCGCGGGTCATGTCCTGTATCGTACGCTAGCAAAACAGTCCGTAGTAATTTCTCCACAAATTCGTAACGGAATTCACTAAAAGCAATAGGAACAGCGTTCGAAGATCCCAACAAGGCCAGTGTTACAAACTTCGTAGTACCGGCATCGTATGTTTTTGGATCAGTCTGCCCAAAGAGTTTTAAGAATACCCGTTGAATAATGGTGGTCTTACCAGAGCCCTTAGTGCCCGCTACATTTAGAATCGGAAACCTGTAATGGTTTAATTCAAACCACGGCTTTAGACAAGCCGCCGAATACCATCCGATCATCGGCCAAATTGTTTCGTCCTCGTTTAGTTGCGGCAACATCTTGCCTAACCATTTGACTTGATCTGGCACAACAGTATTTTGTAAATTCAATTCCGGGTGCTCTTTACGCGAGGGCAACCAACAGACTGGTCCACTATATCCCTCGAACATTTCAGCCGCAGTGAGCACTTGCTTATCGCCAAGAAATATCCATTCGCCTCGAATATTGTGTAACCCCAGCACACTTGTGGCTCCGACTTTAGGTAAACCGGCCACACGTAATTGTTCTAACAAGAACGGCAAAAGCTGACGCAGATCATCATCGCGACCCAACCATTGCCAAGCCGCCACCGGTGCTTCTGTGTCGAACCGGCGCACCGACGTAAATGCACTACGAGTAAATACTTTGTTCTCCCACACATACCCCGCGGCTGTGACGTCGCACACAAGCGCATCCTCGGCATCGAACTGCGAACCGTCAAGAAGCACTTTGGGAGTTATTAAAAAGGTACTTAAACGTCTTGCACCGCGTTTTCCAACCAGAATATACCCCTCAGCATCTTGGGCAAATTTATACCCGGGCTCTGTCTCAGGATCAGCCGAAACCGTTTCACGAGCCTTTTCCAACGTCTGTGCGAGATAGTGTGCATTCTCAGTACATTTATCGCCACAAGGTTGATTCGCAAAAATGCAATGTATCATTTCATCTGTGGCGCCCGCTTGGATCAGTTTCGTTATAATCGCCCAATCTCGTTCGCTACGTGAGCGATATCCGCGGCTATCTCCTGTGCGTATCTTGTGTCGTGTTTTACTGTCTAATTTTGATAAGATTTGAATATCTTTCACGCCATATCTTAGTTCCGGATGGAATGATTGTAGTAGTACAGGAACCGGCGGGTCATATTTCAAATTTAATGTGCCGGGTATTCGCAATACGCGATTAGCATTCCAGGCACCTTTATCAGCGGTGGGCACATCTTCCACTAAAAGTTTGTTCAGATCTTCGATTTCTTGCGTGCTAAGTAGCGGATCCGTTAGAAACCAGTACAAATGATATCCTCGGCCACTTGCTACTATTGCTGAGGGCGGTATTGTGCACAAAGGTTTCTGAGGATCGTCGGCATCCACCCACAGGGCTGCCGTTCCTAAGACGTTGTTTTTCGTTGATCCTTTACTACTGCGCATCGCAGGACCAAAAAAGACATTTTGATCCGGCGGAATCAAAATGTCCTCGTCATGTGAATAATATTTCACCTGAGATTCGGCGGGGTGACCTGTGGCCACCGCCATCAACCCGCCGAATCTAAACGTCTGCAAGAAATCCGCGTGACGAACTAAATAGGACTGAGCAACCATTTATAATTACCTTGCAGCAACTACCGCGACTTTTTTGACGCGGTTACGAGCTGCATAAGGTTCGCCTGATTCATCAATGCCGTTACCGGGTTGAATGTCGACGGTAATTTTGGCGGTACGACCAACGAGATCTTCTGGCTTGACTTCCCCACGAAAATCGGCGGGAAATCCCAAACCCTGTAAGGTGGCTTTGACGCGGAACAGCGCTTTCTCAGTAAAGGTTAAAGTGTCGAAAATAACGCGGCCATCTTGCTTACCGCCTTCAACCTTCCACTGAATATCGATTTTTTCGTTGCCGGCTTTAGAAACGCCTAATTCGGCTTTAACGATTGTTGCAGTATAAACACCTGCGGGTAATGGCTCAAGGCCTTGTACTTTTGCGAAGTTAATTGCGGGCATATAGTATCTCCTGTGTTGTGTGTTTGGTGGTTAGGGTGTAGGTAGGTTGCTCAGTCCTATTAAATCCGCCACTTTAGCCATTGTTGGATTGATGATATGCGTAACGCCGCAATCGTACTGATCTTTGGCATAGGTACGCTTTGTTTCCACTAACTGACCCACATTGTAGGTATCGTCATTGAAGATTTGATCGTCAGCCTTTAATTCGGGATCCACACGTAACTTAACTGAGAGACGCATTACCATGTAAGCGTATCCGCAAAGCTCATTTCCCGACTGACCCCAGAATAGCGGTGAGTTACGAACGATCATTGACTCATCTTGTTTGTTGGCTTCAAGACCCGTGATAATAACATTGATACCAAGACTAGCCAAGTTGAAATAATGAATAGACCAGTTCAGCATAGTACCCAATAACTGACCAAAACCTTGACGCGACATCGCAGTAGTCAAGTCACCTGGTCCTGCAACTGAATTACCGGAAATCTTCCGCATAATGAACCGCTGTACTTCAGTTGCGCCGTCAATGATTATGGTACCGTAAGGCGGTGTGAGTCCTAAGCTTTTAGCCCAAGGACTGTGCGTCGGCTGCCCTTCGGTGAGCCACTCATACGGCTCATTAAAATCTTCCAACTTCTCGAGAGTTAGTATGTCCGGCATCTTTTCTTTGTTACGTAACGATACCGGATTACCAAAGGTCTCCAACATGAGTACGCGGCCGAAACGGCTATCCTCTGATGCAGACCCCGACAGCCATGTTTTACCACAACCAGGCTGCCCGTAGATTAGCAACTTCATTCCTTCGTTTGCTTGTTCGTATTTCTTAGTCATCGTTCATCTCCTTATCTCTTTCAAATTCGTTGATATTGGGAATTCGCTCTCGGTACTCTTCTCTAAGAAGTACCTCGTAATCACCTCCCATGCTCATGGTTAAGCATGGGCTCTTAAAATTGCAAAAATTACACTGCATCCAATTTGGCGAGGGGTATAGAACCGTTTTAGGATTTAACATCTCCATCGCAGTAGCATAGATGCCGTCCATTACAATCTTTATTTGTGCAGACGATTTATGAACTGGCCAACGTATGAAATACTTCGTCTCGTTTTCCTCAAGTTTTGCAAGAATGTCTCCATAAAACTCCTGAATAGTGTCTTCTTGCCAATCGGGATGTTGCTCAGCGATATCGGCTCGATACATGAAAGCTGTGGTATCGATTGCCGATTTGCTAAGCAGTTCGGATTGCAGTATCCGGGGATGTACAGGAATTTTCTTACGCATTACATTATATAACACACCTGCAATCGGGTGCTTAAAAATTTTCTGCGCCGCGTACATATACAGGGCGCTCTGTTCATCGTTACCCAAAGAGTCAACAAGTTGCTGAACCGATCGTGCGGTTTTCGTTTCCCAGATCCAGTATTCATCAGTGAGGGTATTGTATACAAGTCCGTCGAGACGTCCCGCAATAGTCAATTTACGAGAATTCCGTCCGGAGGGTAACGTGAACGGCACATTGAAAGGATACTCCAATTCTAAGAACTTAAGATTGCGATCTGAATACTTTTTAGTGTCCTGTGCCTGCCATGCACGATAATGATGCAGCACACCGAACGCAAGTGTTATTTGTTCTTCAAGTGTATCCTCTTCCTGTGGCCAAAGAGCGCCCTGCTCTTTCATCAAAGCTGTTTCGGCGCTTACAAAATCCACAAACGCCGCAATAATATCAACACCGTCACGATAATATCGTTCAAGTGCCTCGTGAATACCTCGACCCGTAAAAAATGGCGGATACGTAATATAAGGCTCAAGATTACGTTTAAGGGCAGAACTCCAACCCCACTTACGCCTGCATTGTCTGAATGTACGTACATCTGAAATATGAATTTCTGTGGCACTATTTTTCATTGCGCTCCCGTTGTCTGTCTGTTTTTGCTCTTCAGATTATTATTATAATACGAAGTCTAAAAAATTACAATATTCCTTTTAGGGACTTCATATCATGATTCGTGTAAAAAATAATACACCAGCTCCGTCTCAGACATTTTGTTGTTGAACGCGTCCAGGACGAGTTTATCCTCGTACGTACTCCAAAGAAAATAGATGTTCTTCGGTTCGGTAATATTAATGCGGTGTATGCGGTCGATAGCTTGAGTCATTTTAATAGTGGACCAGTGAGAATCCATAAAGATCGCGTGCTTTGCCCACTGAAAATTTAACCCCTCCCCCATTGCATCAATTGTACCCACACAAAACTTGGGATTCTCAGTTATTTCACGACGTCCTCCGATCACAATGTCGCCGCCATAAATACTGTGAACATGTTCAGCCACTGCCCTGAATCGGGTAAAGACTACTATAGGCTCATCTTCGTGATCCGCAACAAATCCTGCAAGCCAGTCCAGCTTTCCTGACCCTTCTACGCCGGTCTCTTCCAGCAGAGCAGGCCAAGTAGCTACTTGTTGCAATCGGGTAAGTAATGTCAGTGCATTACCAATAAGCAACTGAGACCCGTTTTCCAATGTGACAATAATATCCTTCTGACGTCTTATCGTGTCGTACAGTTTTTGTTGTTTTGGCAGCATGTCAACCCGCTGTTCAATAACTATCTTTTCTGGTAGCTCAGGTGCAACTTCAGCCTTAGTTCGACGCAACATGAACGGCTGTAGCAATTGCCCGAATGCTGCCGGATCCTTAGGTCCTCCCACAACATATCTCTCAAAATAACCCGCAGTCACAACCAGATGTCTTATTACAAAATTCCAGTAAGCCGGAAAATCGTCCGGCGAAATAAAGTTCAACAAAGACCACAGATCCGCAGGATTCTTTTCCATGGGTGTGCCCGTAAGACACAGACGTCGAGCCGCAGAAATCTTTTTAACCCAACCGGCTGTCTTCGTTTTTCGGTTCTTAATGCGGTGTGCCTCATCTACCACCAGGATATCAAATACAACAGAATATACCGCTTCGCGCACTAACGCAGAACTCAGATCATAGATGCTCATTAGAAAGTATCCATGCAAATCCTGAAAATTCAGCGGCATTCGGTTAACAACCGCGACAGGCACACCGGGGTCTTGCTCTTCGATTTCCAAACGCCATTGAGGCAGCAATGCTGGTGGTGCGATAATTAGCACACGAGTATGTGTCCTTACTTGCTTGCAGACCTCAATCGCGGTGAGGGTTTTACCTAAACCGCATTCGTCAGCTAAAATGAAGCCGTGTGTTCGTCTGATCGTTTCGATGGCCTGTCTTTGGAAAAGATAGGGCGTCTTCATTTCCCGTTCCATTCTCTAATGGCGTCAAGCACAGTTTTACCAATCACGCCGTACCCACAATCCTTGCAAGTTATATGCAGATATACACCAGGGTGTTTCTCATAAAATTCTTTTTCCCAACCTTCCGGAACGTGTATATCCGCTCCTCCACACTTCGGACAAGCATTGGGTTTCAACCCGTGCCTATGTCGCTTACTCATTCGTCACCCCCCCTTTCTTTACCCACCCATATGGTGCTCGCTCATAACCGAGTTCGTGCGCCAAATCTGTTTCCCAATTAGAAGGTATATAACTGCTTGGTGGTCTGCCTTGCTTACGATAAAATTCCTTTTCGGTCTCTACGCACTTCTGGCAATAATAATCTGGGTCAGGCGGTTCAGAATCACCATAACTGCCCCACCTCACACAGTAATCTGCATCATAAGATACAAATCTGCCGCATATGGCGCATCTGGGTCTCCAGAAATATTCGCTCATTCCTGCACCTCCGGCGTCCATTCATAAACAATGTCTGCCGATTTTCCACTGTGCAACCGCCATGTCGTGCCATCAAACGCCGGCACTAACCCAGCCTCCCAGAGCTTGACTGCAGATGAAAAGTCGTGTTGGTATTCGATGGCAAAAAACGTTGATATGTAAGCCACGACCGAAGCCCAGACCGAATCCCTGACCGAAGCCCCGACCGAAGCCCAGACCGAATCCCTGACCGAATCCCCGACCGAATCCCTGACCGAAGCCCCGACCAAAGCCCGAGCCGAAGCCCAAGCCGCACCCCAATCCGCACCCCAGACAGAAGCCCATGATTTCAACCAGTCAATCTGTTCGTCGGTCACGCGTTCTACTTCCGGCAACTCTAACGGATTGACAATCGGCTTGACAATCAGCGGCTCAACCACTGTCTTGAAGTCCAGCCTATTCGCCCACTTTTTAGCCGCCTCGCTATCGTCACGGTCGCTGTTTATTTGGTCAATTACAAACCTCTTCGTCAGCGGATTGAACTCATACTTGTTGCACACATCCTCGTCCAGTTTGAAGTGTGCGCAAATATGCGAGTGGGAATCCACTCCGTCGTCATCAAGGTGAGCCTTGCGATACTCCCAATCGAAGTGGTAATACTCCGCTGGGTGGTGGACTGGATCTGTTACGAAACTAAAGAATTGGCACATTATTGCACCTCCGAATCCTCTTTCCCGTACACGATTGTTTGCGTTTGTGTATCGTTAGACGACTTATCATCTTGCCGCTCTTGACGCCATCGAGCGGTAAGCTCGTAAAGTTGCTGTTGCACATTATCGCTAAGTTCCATCATTCCTCACACACCTTCCCGTACACAATAGGCGGTTCTGGAAGCGGCATCCAATGGGTGACCCACAAATCACATGAGAAGTGAGTTGACCAAAGTGATGTCTCTGGGTTATAAAATGCCGACACCACATCTTGCGTGCTTTTACTTATGTCAATTGTCAGCACAGACTCCCAATTATCCGGCAACCTCTCGCTCACCGGTATCCACCTGCGCTCAGCATCAAGCTCGGCAATGTACTTATATAGCGCATTAGCAGCGGCATTTCGCTGCTCCCAAATTTCATCCTCGTTTACGCTATGAAGCAACTCATGCGCTTTTTGGATTGGCATCCATTTTTCATCAGCCTCGATATGTGCGCTCAGCAATTCACAAAACTTTTCGTATATCCGGCTCATCTCTCACACTCCTTATTTATTTCAAGCATCGCTTGCCTTACGCTCTCTACTTGCCACAACCAGAATCCATTGTTTTGTTCTAACACGATTGACCAGTCATGTATCAGCTGGCGAAATTCATCATTGTCTTTTTCCAGCTCGGCGATGCGCTTTCGGAGTGCGTCCTCAATCGGAGTAGACACCTTTGTTACTTGGGCGAACTGGCTCCACCCACAATAAGAGCAAACGCTGGCGGTAGTTATATTCATTGACCCGCACTTCGGACAATTTGTAATTATCATCTCTCACGCTCCTTTTCCTCAAGCTCGGCAATCTTATCTTTGTACTCTGTTAGCCTTACGGCAACATCCTCCGGGCTTAAGTACTCTCCGTTGTAAAAGAAGTAACTATCTTTTTTGACCCGCGCTCGCTCATCGAGAATTTCGCCGTACTTAATTATACTATCGATCATCCAATCGTAGCCGCAAAAGCTTTTCGATTGCTTAGCGATGCCGGCAGCCTTAGCTGCGCTAACTTTTTCAACAGAAATTCTAACAGACCAGCCGTCGTCCCATTCATAAATAAATACTCGGCCTACAACGCTCGCAGGCACGACGCTATCAAGCCTTCTACGAACGAATACCTTATCCGCGCCCGACCAAGTGCCGTTCCAAGTAGGGACCTTTGCCATTGTTAGCCTAAAAACTATCATTTCTCATCCTCCTGCTTTTTTGACAAACATACATTTCACGCTCTTCACCCTCGAGCCAATTGGAACAGGTCTCAAGTTGAAACCGATACGACTCAAGTATTGGCACATCTGCGAAAGCATGGCACACGCCTACGTCGGGCTCTTCGGACGTCCTGATCCAATGTTTGCAATTCAAGCACAGGCAAATTCTTTTAATAGTGGCCATTCGTTATCGCCCAATCGCTCTCAGGACTTTCGTCAGGTTTTGAAAGATCGACATAAACGCCCTTTTGCCTGTGCGTTGCGAGGAAGTACCGCGCGTGCCTATAGGCATCTGCGGCATGTGGTTTGCCCACGAAAAAGGCCGCATGTTCAGGCAAAATTTGAACACGGCTTATTATTGCCGGTTCCTGATACACGAGATCGAAGAAATTCTTTGTGATAAAATGAAATGCTTCGATGAGGCCGATTACTTCGACCGACGGAAAAGTGGAACCCACTTGCTCCATCGCCCGACCCGGCCTCAAACGAAAGTTCTCTATGACGGTGTACTGGGGTACCGGTAGCTCCTCACGAAACGTAGCGGTGAACAAGGCCCAAAGATCCTCTTTACGACGATCCCAAGGTATTTGTCCGGCTAACACCACCTCAACAGTCTCACCTGTTCGTAACATACATACCCCTGTGGTCTTTCCCGGATCAATTCCCAAAATGAGCATGGCTCTCCTTGTCCTAATAGCAGGACAGGCCGACAATGTGCCGGCCTGTCCCTCGCTAGGTGCAGCGGTTACTTTCCGGCTGCGGCTGCTTCGGCGGCTTTCTTGGCGCGATACTCAGCCTGTTTGGCGTAGTTGTACCGGGGCTGAAGTTCGATACCGAAATCGGCCAGAGCTTCCTTTACGCCTTCCAGATCTGCGTATTTGACTTTGATGATCCAGGCCTTACCTTCGCCCTGTTTGCGGCCACCACCGGCCTTACGAGCGCGGGGGGTTTCCTTAAAGATATCCAATTCATCTTTGACGAACTGCCAGGCACCGGAATCGTCTTTCTCTCCCGGGAGGGTTTCCTCGCGAGCGAGTGTGCGAACGCGCATCTCAGAAAGTCCGAGATAAATTGAGGCGGTCCGAAGATCCATTACGTCGGGGAATACAACATTGCTTAAATCGATTTGTGATGTCATTTTGTCTCCTTATACATCTAAAGTTTGGCGGTCTTTGCTGACCCTTGTTATGCTTTAATTATAAGCATTTTCAAAGTAATTACACTATTCATATCGGGTGATTACATCGTATTACCGTTCATCGTCCTCCTCTCTACCCATGTCCTCGGGGGCATCTTCAGGAAGCCTGTTCACATCAAGCCTCACGTGATTGCGAAACCACTCAAGCGACTTTTGATGACGGAATAATTGGAACGCCACAGTCGCGTGGAACGTTATCTGCAAAAGCATGATCACGCCGATTGTACCTGAATTCGCACCGTATACACCGGTCGCAATCAATAGTAACGCAACTGCTTCGATCCAGATAATTGCCACGTAGTACGGCATTAAAACTCGTCCTCATCGGTGCCTACCCACTTATCGTATCCCCCGCGAGACCAACCGCAGCTCCCCGGGTGTGGCGTTAACTTCATTTGGCTAATTGACACTTATGTCTCCTCTCTGCATCAAGCAATGCACGATAAACTCGTTTGTCAGCCACTGAGCGGCCAACTCATGCGCTTCGTCTTCGGTGATCTCCGTAAGACCTGAATCGTAAATTAACGCCCAGCCCGGCATAACCTCAGGTTCAGCCTCGGCAGTTGCTTTGTCGTAAATTATTACGAGTCGATAAGACTCTTCACTTGAGAACAGTCTAACTCTATATACCTTATTCACCTATTACCTCCTCAATAACCTCGTAGTAAATTTCCGGCACCTCTGCATTAAACGAACTAACACCCGTGAAATGCCAAAAAGCATTTTCTGCGATCCGATCAATATCAACATCATCAGGATCGTGAATATTGCCAAGGCATGTTTCAACATGCTGCCGAATTTGTTCACGTGTCGGGTTAATCACAGAACTCGTAAACGCGTTCAGTCTTGGCCGATAATTACGTGTACGCTCATATGCATTCATGATCGCTTCTTCCATTCCAACGGATCCTCAATTCCCATTGCATCCAGACATATACGAAGATAATGCCTGAGTTCAGGCTTGGCATGTGGTCGCTTACTGCGATTTGCAAGCAAATGTTCCGTTGTACGCTCCAACCAATCGTGATTCGTCTTTTCCATTGATTGCGCCTGATGCCGCGTGTCCGCCCAATCCCATTCCGCCGGATACCCTAGATCGAGTAAGCGCAATCTATACGTCTCCATGTACGGCGTAAGAATTTCAGTAACCGATCGCTCAATCATTCTGATGCCCAGATTCGTACTCTGCCCATGGGGTATGGCACACAGTAAATTATACACTCTCCAGACGCGATTCTTGAGTTCCGCACCAGCGGTAGCAGTTGCAACATATGCGTCACATCGTGCAGCCGAAATTCGCGCGTCTTCGTAAGTTGCCCAACGCAAGTTTATGCGTACCCATTGCCAATACGGCTCATATGCAACCGTAAAACGTCGATGTTCCGGATATTCTTCCGCAAGTTCTGAATCATACGCGTGAAACTTAGGCCACGCTTTCTTCGCTGCCATTATCGCCTCCTTTCCAAAACATTACTTTGTTTGCCGGCACAATCAGATTTGCGATTTCTTGTAGACCCGCTAATGTAAGTACCTGGTAAGCCTGCGTATACTCATCTGGCCGTGCATACAAAATATATTTATTACGACCATCATCTCGACGAGACTTATGCGGAATGTCTTCGAGAAATCTTTGCATTTCGTCTTCATCGATAACATGCTTTGTAACCAACGAGCCCTCCGCTAAAGGCACTCGAGTAGTTTTGATGACCCCCTTTCGAATCAGTGTTCGGATGTATACGGTCGAAAATCCGAGCTCCTTTGCTGCCGCGTTAATGTCGTACTGCCTCTTCTCGGCCACTGCTGCTTCCTTCCTTTCTCTAAAGTGTGTTTATGAACAGATACGTTAAACTTATAGATTCTCTCTACGAACCCCACGTCGGGAAACCGATTTCAAACAGGGGTCCTCATTTACATTCATTGTGTGTCTCCTCGTGCTTGCTTATTTCTAATGATACATTAATTATAACGTATTTTACAAGATTTTACAAGGGCGCACTTAGGACCCCCCGAGGCGGCGAACATTTCACACCGCCTGGGGGGTCAGTCGATTATTCGAGGGGACCTTCCCAGAGGAGGTCGGCAATGGCCTCGCAAGTGGCGGATGCAATCTTGTATTGTGCTAGCCAGTCGGCATCGACGCACTCGGGTTCAATATCTTCCACGACCGCGTGGGCCTTTTGCTTGACAACTGTTCTGTCGCGCCGGATTTCAATTGTTACGATTATGTGTGTCACCGGGCGTTCGAATGCGGCTTCAGATTTGGACATCTATTCACCCCCTGCCCCGGCGGATTGAAATCCGCGGAGATCTTCCGGGCGAACTATTGTCATGTTCGTCTCTCGCCCCCCAGCGGTTGTCCAAGGCTCGCCGTGAAGTGCCCGCACTACGACCATTGCATCACCTGATTGATTTGTGGTCACGGCTACGGCTTTTACGCACGTGTTGCCGTACCGATTATTGCATCTGACACGATAGACCTGCATCGAATACCTCCTTATCTACAAGCACACGTTCTGCCCACTTGTTATCGCACCAGTGGCAAGCGTATTCAATTCGGCCCGCCTTAAAAGAGGAGACGCCCTTAACATCTTTGCAACTGAACTTGGCCAGCGTAATAACTGAGCTGCCGCATCGCGGGCAGTACTTTTCTATCCCCTCGTGAAAGGCTTTGGCAATGTGCCGATCTTCGCGGCTGATTTCGGGCGAAACGTCCGTGTTCATGTTCATGTTCATGTTCGTATTGTTCCTTTCTAATGTAGGGTCTCAAACGACACGAGTGATCGGTCCCTCTTTGGGTTCAACCAGACTGCGTTGTCCGGCATCTGAGGCCGAAGAGTGTCCGGGATTGTTCCGCGATGCCACATGTTGGTGCTGGCGTAAGCGGTGTCGCTATCCACGAACTTAAAATAGAATTCGGCTCCAGCAAATCCCCGCGTCATGGATGTAGAGGCTTCCTCTCCGACGCTGTACATTTCGCCCCCTATGATGAGAGTATTGTCTGGATCGCTTTCGACGATCTCAACGAAGTGGTTACACCGGGAACATTCCTGGCGTTCCCGCAGACGGGCGTTGCAGTAATCGACGTACCTGAATTCAATCTCGGCGCCGCAATGTTTACATTTCATCTCTACCACCATCTCGGCCCGGCCTTGAGGACGAACGAGAAGTCCTCGTAGAGGGTAACATCGACGTCGTAAATGATTACTATTGCCGCGGCTAAAATCAGCAGGGCCAGCATCAAAGCCACCGACAGTATGGCCACTGCTCCGAGTGCGGTCGGTCGCGGTTCCGGCTCCGGCTCCGGCTCTGACCCAAGCCACGAGTGTTCGCACTCGGGGCAATAGAACTGTTGCACCATATCTGAGTACGCAACTTCGTCATCGGGGTCCATTAAATGCGGCCACCAGTTAATTGTTTCAACATCATCTTTGTTGCCGCACTGGGGGCAACGCGGCTCACAGGCGGGTTTGGGCGTAGGCTCCGCTTGGTTTTTAGCGTGCCCGGGCTCCTGCTCTTTTGTGTTCATGCTATTCTCCTTGCTGCGTATTTTTGCGCTCATTTCGTCTCCTCCCGGAGCTGAGTCTTGTGGACCCAGCTCCTGATGTGTGCGTGTGTGTGTGTGTGTGCGATCAGACTCAGGGCTTGCCCCATAATCTTATTTTGAGCCGGAGTCTGAATCTCCTGGATTTGCGCTTGTAGATGCGACACCGCATCCTACTGCTCCACTTCGACGGCAGCCTCGACCTGGGCTTTCTTTGATTTGTAGACCGGGGCTTTCTTCAGCGGAGTTGTGAATTCGTGAGCCTGTAAGATCTCTTCGATTGCGGCCACTTCTTCAGGAGTGCCGTACAGTGTGTACTTGGCACGTCCGTCTGAACGACGACCACGAGTGCCGGTGCCAGCGCGCCATGCTTCGAAGTCTGCTACGGCGATTTCGTGACGGAGAACAGCAGTGTCTCCAACAGGTACTTTCGTGCTCGCGAGTTTTCCGGTCAGGATCGCGCGGCGAACATATACCGGACTCAGTCCAGACATCTCAACAACTTCTTTGAGGGTCAATACGGTTTTGGTGCTTTCATTTTTCTTAGTCATTTCGTCTCCTTTGACTATCCGGCTTTGCCGCCGGTGAGGCCGTGTGCTCTTGCTCACGTTCCCGTACGTTACGCGGTGCGAGACGTAATGTACGGTGACCTGCTCAAGAGACCGAGACCGAGACCGAGACCGGCTTGTGGTGTGTTCGAGTGATTCTGTCTTGGTCATGTTACGGTCTCCTTATGTTTCTCGGAGTCGGTCGAGATCGACTAACTCTGGTTTGATTTATGAATAAATTATAACGGATAACCGTTATTTTCACAAGGTATCACTTGGGACCTCTTGGGGGGTGGGGGGGTCATTGTTGATAATAAACCATAAAAATATTTTATTCGTGAAACGCACTTTCAAATTGTGCATGCGTGTAAATATATAAAGTAAATAATAGATATTCTTCGCATTTGATTTAAGATTATTCATATAAAAATAATGTGGTTCGTTATCTATATTTATTATTATTATTTATTATCATTAGAAAGGGTCAGGGGAGGGCGGTGAGGGGAGTGGGGTGAGGGTGAGAGGGGGTGGCGGGGTTGCATGGACGGTGGAGGGGGAGAGGGAGTCACCTTGCCCGAATAGGGGCCAAGGACTTATTGATCGCTGGTTAAAATGCTTCCGCGCGGATCGCCCGGAGATGGCGGTGTCCTCCCGCACAGTGCCTCGCCAACGGGCTACGCGAGTCGCCAGAATCGACAAGCATCCCGGGTGTGAGACACTCCGCCCGCGCTTTTGCGGCTCGCCTGTTCCCCCGCGACTCGCCTGCGGCGTACGCGAGTCGCCAAGTTTGTGCGCCTCGCCCAACTCTCGTGCGAGTCGCCCGTGTTCCCTTGGACACGCGAGTCGCCCTCAACTGAACGCGAGTCGCCCGTGGGGCGGCGGGTCGCCACTTCGGGGGAGAAAAAACCCCGCGCCAGCGGTTTTCTGGCAGCGGGGGCTAGGTTTGTTGGCGGTTATTCTTCGGCGTAGGCGCGCACCTCCAGTTCGATTTCGGCGTCCAGCCGGTTGAACATTTTGCGATAGCGCTTGATCATCTTGCTGGGGAGCTTGAGGTGGTCGATCAGGTGCCCGTAGAGTTCGTAGGGGTCTATCTCCACGGCAAGGTATTCGCCGGGGCGGCTAATCTGGAGCTCGGAGGACCGGTGGTCAATGGGGAGCACGCGATAGTCGTCGAAGGACAACAGGACCAGGCGTTGGGGGGGTCGCTGTACCGGGTGGTTTAAGGGGAAGATTCTGGAGGGGGCGCGGGGAATCATGCTAGCATCTCCTCCTCGTCATACACTAGCTCGACGCCATCGTTCACTACTTCGATCCACGCCAAGACATCTTCTAGGAACTCCGCCGCGGTCTTGAATATGCGCCAGTACTCCACGCCATCTTGCCATTCGATCTCATCGATGTACTCCTGTAGGAGCGCCGGATTCACTCCCCTTTCAAGAGCGTACCGCTTGAGATTGTTTCGCCACGCGATCGATCGTTTCTCGGGGGCTATCTTTTTGTTGCACATGCTACATCTCCTTTTCTTTTGTGGAGCCCGGATCATTTTTTATTTTTTACTTGGGCTCCATCTTTATAATAATTATAACACAGGATACCCGGTTTTTACAAGGTAGCACTTAGGAACCCCGCGAGCCTCACTTAGAACCCCCACGTGAGTCGCCCCGGCACCTGCGAGTCGCCACCCCCCTTTGGGCGAGTCGCCTGAGTGCCCGCGAGTCGCCCCCTCCCCTCATGCGTATCGCCTGCCCGAGTATTGGCGGGTCGCCTGCGGCGTACCTACCACGCGAGTCGCCTGAGTGTCTGCGCCTCGCCTGAGTGCCTGCGAGTCGCCCGGCCTCGGGCGTCCGTCCAACTTTGCCCGGAGGGCGGCAAACTCATATGGCTTTGAAATGGGACCAAAAAAGGCAAAGAGATAGATCGCCTTCCCCTTAGGCGATCTATCTTATTCGGTTTTTATTCGGTTGTTTTCGCTTTTATTTTATTTTATTTTGCGTCGCTCATATTTACCTTCTTTGCGTTTGATCTCACAATTTGTGATTCAATTTTGGCTTCGCCAACAAGCTTTTGGATTTGGGCGATTTCTTCGGGCGTTGCATAAAGCGTAAACTTATTCCTACCATCGCCTCTTCGACTACCTTTGCCTTGCGAAGCTTTGCGCCATCGTTCGACTTCTTCAATTGCGATCATATGTTTGTAAGTATTCGCTGCAATCAAAACTTTTTCACTTTGCAACTTACCCTTCAAAATCATTCTTCTAACATAAACTTCACTCAATCCAAACTCATTACAAACTTCTTTGATACTCAACATTTTACTCATTTCTTTCTCCATTTCTTTTTCACTATTTTGATTTTCAATTTGACTTTTGTTTACTAACTTTTTCATTTTCAACTCCTTTCTTTTTTTATTTTGTATTATGCCATTATTATAATGCCAAAAAAAATAAAAGCACTAGCATTTTGACGCAGTTTTTCAGTTGCGTGCCCGGTCAGGTTACAATTCATGAAGAGGCGCTTTTTTGCCCATGGATCCAAAACCTTAAGAACCAGGGCAGCAAGGAGAGAAACAAAAAACCGGACGCGCAACTTTCGTACGTCCGGTCAATTTGCCCCGTCACATGGGTTACGCGACTACACCGCAATGTGACGACGAGGATCTGCGAGCACGCAGTTTACTTATTTGCCGATACAATCCACGCCCGTAACTGCATCTGCATCTGTACGCTCAGGAATCAGATAAATCATCGGCATTGAAATAACTGCAAGTGCCCACTTAAAGAGTGTTTGACCGAGAACGAGTTGCCAAAGCACTGCGACCGGCATAGTGCCGCCGAACGCAACGAAAATAAAGATTAGCGAGTCAATAGGACCCGCAACGCTGTTGGATGCAAGGACCCGAAAAATCTGCGGCGCCTTAGGGAAGCGATCCCACACGCGTTGGTAGACTTCGGTATCGAGGAGTTGGGAAACAAGTTCTGCCACGATAGATGCTGCTACGATTCTTGGCACAATTCCCAGTACGTTAGCATAGGCTTCTTGAAGACCCCAAAATGGTGACGCAGGCAATTTTATGGTCAGCACGAAATATAGCGCCATCAGCACGTTAACGATTGCTGCAGCCCAGATTAGAATCACCGTAGCTTGTTTACCGAGTTGCTTGTGTGCGAGATCCCTCATGGTAAAGGACAGGGCGTAAATAAATGTGGCCGCGGGGACCGTAAAACCCCAGAGCGCCACAACCTTGACAGCGGTTACGTCGGCGATAATTTGACAAAGCAAATAGCCCGATACAACCGCGATGACAAGTACCAGAGGGCTTACCTTAGACAGTTTGAGTTTAGACATTGAACCTCCATATGGTGAACGAACGAACGAAGTAGGGGGGACCTTTAGTCGGAATCCGAAGGAATCGACTGTAACCCAGCCCGTGTGAAATCCCTGCGCAGTTGCATGCCGCGTTTGTGCAGTTCCGCGTGCAGGGTGGGCTGTGCGATGCCAGTTTCGTTGGCAATTTGCCACAAAGTGTGCCCGTCTTGATACATTTCAACGGCGATGTCAAGTCGTTGCTGACGAGAGTCTTTGAAAATGATTTTTCTTGAGGCTACTTTGTGTTTTGCTAATATACCGTAAAGCATGGAATATGTTAAATCGTGTTCCGACAGAATTGCCTTTATTGGTGCTCCGTGTACATATTGTTCGATTATTGCGTCTTCATCACGGAAGGCATGTTTTGGGGCGGTTGTTCGGTCATGTTTTTTGAGTATATTTCGTATTGCGGTGGCTGAAAGCCCCATTTCTTCTGCGATTGCGGTTACCCGCACTCCATTATCGTACATTTCGAGAATTTCTGTTTCTTTTTCGATGTTCATAGCGTCTCCTTGTTTACTCTGGTAATGATAATAAAATTATAAGCAGTTTTTGTCAGAATCACAAGGATCTTTTCGGGGACTTTGGATCAAGATAAGCGGGGATATATTGGCTTTTTTAGACCAATATCGAGTAATATTAAGATAAGGAAACACATGGGCAATATAATGAGCAGGGATAACGTCGAGATAGTATGGCTCCAGCGAGAAGAGGAGTCAGATCTTTGGTATCGAAGATTTATGTCATATTATTTGCCTCTAGGACCGAGTCGCAATCTTACTCGAGCATATGTGAAGTGGCTAGAAACCGAAAAGCCGGAGAAGGCCGAAGAGAAGAAAAGCGCTAAGGGATACATTAACATCACAAAAGAGTGGTCTGCGATTGCACGTCGTTGGCAATGGCGCGAGCGCGCAGATGCGTTTGACTTATATACTGCAGGCGAAAATTTTGCTTATGTTGACAAAGCACGGGAGCTCTTATTGCGGAGCACTGAAGCTGCCGCACAAGCGTTGGTAGAAAACTTAAAAAACCCCCGTTTAGCGGTTTCGGCAGCAAAGGAGATCTTAGATCGGGGAGGCTTACCAGGCACTCATTTAGTGGGTGTGGGTCATATTGAACCTTACACGGCGGATGATTTGCGTAAGGCTGAAGAAGATGTAAGTAAATGGGAGAAGCAAATTCGTGGAGACGCCGTTATTATCGACGCAACCTCAAGCTCCGACGGTAACTCGTGAGGAGTGGTTAAAGTGTAGCGCATCTTGCGTATATTTTGTGTATAACTATTGCAAGATTTACGATGCTACGTCGGGCGAATGGATTCCCTTTATATTATGGCCGGCTCAGGTAAGTGTTCTTGAGGATCTGGAAAAGCATCCGTTAAATGTAATTTTGAAAGCACGTCAGCTGGGCATGACTTGGTTAATACTTTGTTACATTTTATGGAGAATGTTGTACCGCCCAGTATTTACGGCGTTGTTGTTTTCGCGTCGTGAGACAGAAGCCATTTATTTGCTGGGACAACAACGTCTTCGTGGCATTTATAATCGATTACCGAAGTGGATGAAATCGCGACAAGTTGTAACAGACTCTTCGCATGAGTGGATTTTAAGTAATGGGTCTGTGGCGTACGGATTTCCGACCACTGCTGGCGACTCCTACACAGCTGGTTTTGCTTTTGTGGACGAGGCTGATTTGGTTCCGGATCTCAACCGCTTAATGAATGCTGTTAAACCCACCATTGATGGTGGCGGAAGTATGGTCTTGTTGAGTCGTGCTGATAAAACTGTTCCGAACAGTGAGTTCAAGAGAATATATCGTGGCGCTCGGCAAGGCGCCAATGGTTGGAATGCAGTTTTCCTTCCTTGGTATACGCGACCAGGTCGTGACGAAGAATGGTATGATCGACAACGTAAGGATATTTTGAGTCGAACAGGCGCGTTAGATGACTTGTATCAGCAGTACCCGGCCACGGAGGAAGAAGCTCTTATGCCTCCGACACTGGATAGACGTATTCCATACGCGTGGTTAGCCAAATGTATTGATGTTATTCCTGGGATTGAGAATCCTGGTCTTTCGTTGCCGGGAATGCGGGTTTTTCGTGAGCCAGAATATACGCAGGAGTATGTCATAGGTGTGGATCCTGCGGAAGGAAATCCCCACAGCGATGATTCCGTAATAAGCGTTGTCAATCTAAGAACACTGGAACAGTGCGCCGTTTTAGCCGGAAAAATAGAACCTGAGGTATTGACGGGTTATGGCATAGCATTGAGTAACTGGTATAATGGTGCCAGAGTTTTGGTTGAACGTAATAATCACGGGCATGTTGTCATTGCATTAATGAACGACGATCCTGCAATGCGAATACGTTTAATGAAGGGCCTTGATGGAAATTTTGGTTGGATGTCCAGTTCTCGTGGTAAGTCAATCATGTACGATACCTTAGTGGAGGAGTTGCGAAACGCATCGGTAATAATTCATGACGACGAAACAAAAACGCAGTTGGCAAGTATCGAGGGCGCGACTCTACGTGCGCCAGAACATGATCCCGATGACTGCGCGGTTGCTTTTGCATTGGCGGTTGTGGGCGCTGTCATAAAGCCCGCAATTAGTTTCTCGTATCGTTATATCGAACAAGAGGAGATATATGGCAAACGCCGTAGACCTGGCATACTTAGAAGCCCTATCGGAATCTGAAACAGTTCTTACCCGGCAGATCGTTGCTGCACGTAAGTATCATTCGGGTGAACAAGATGTGCAGCTTACTGATCGGTTAAAGCAGTTTGTTGGGAAAGATTTTAGCGGGTTTGAATTTCGGCTAAATATTGTTCGTACTGTAATTCGTACCATCGTAGAAAAGTTGGATATCGTCGGGTTCGACTCTGATAATGATGATGTAATAAGGTGGATCACGGCGCTCTGGGAGCAGAACAACCTGGATGCTTTACAGACAGATATTTTTGAATGTACTTTACGTGATGGTGCGCATTACGTGATCATTGACTGGCCAGAAGGTAAATTGTACCCGCGATGGCTTCCCCAACAGCAGTATACCGCGGTTGAAGCCGGCGGCGATGGTCTTGGATGTACGATTAAGTACCCGCAGGGCGATCCAAATTTAGACCCTATTGTAGGCGTAAAATATTGGACTGAGTTAATTAACGGGCAATATATCCAACGCAAGACAATGTATTTTCCTGAGCGAATTGAGAAATGGGCTCGTACGGGTGGCGGGGGTGATTGGGCCTCGTTTAAAGACGAGGGTGATACTTCCTGGCCAATCCCGTGGGTAGATTCTGGTGGCAATCCATTAGGCATTGCAGTTATACCGTTTTATAATAAAGACCTAATGCCCGAAGCAGCCGATGCGATACCTTTACAAGATGCGGCAAATAAGGTCGTAGTAGATCTCTTGTCAACAGAAGACCAAACAGCATACCGTGTGCTCGTGGCATTAGGTTTTATTCCAACAACTGATGGATTAGATCTGAAATCTGACGGGAGCAATGCATTAGATATACAGCCGGGGTCAATCATTGGTACTACGAAGTCAAAATCCGAAGCAGAGTTTAAGGCCATCGAACCGGCCAGTTTGACACCAATTACTGACCTTGTTCAGCAGTTAATTCTTTGGATTGCTCTCGTCACCGATACACCTGTTTCGCGATTTATTACCACTAAATTGATCGCCAGCGATGAAACATTAAAACAGCAAGAGGAACCCCTGATTGCCAAAGTTGAAAATCGTCAGAAGCTTTTTAGTAACGCAATGAAACAGGCGATAAAATTGTCGATGCGTTTAGCGAGCACGTTCGGAGCAGGAAGTGTTTTATATGATGACTCCGTTGTAGTTAAACCTATATGGAAGAGTGCACAAAGTCTTATGGAGCGTCTGGAAGAATTGATGCTCAAAAAGAATCTGGGTGTGCCTTTACCGCAATTATGGACTGAGCTTGGGTATAGTCAAGATAAAGTTACCAGTTGGGAATCCCAAGTTAAAGAGGCAGAAAAAACGCCGGTCGAGGAACGTACTGCTCCTGCAGCGGCAACAATAACTGCACAAAATATATCCACAAATAAAGGAGTGAATGATGGGCAAGAATAGTCAAGAGATTGACACTGAAGAAGAGACTCGTGAAGAGTCCGCCGAGGAAACGTTGCAGGATGGAAACGTGGGCGAAGAAGCCGAACCAGAGATGGATCTCCCTTCCGCATTGGCTAAGTTGGAGGAAGCCAATCGAAAGATTCGTGACGTTAACCGTGAATCGGCCAGCAGGCGTAAAGAGATTGCTGAACTGAAGGCTCGATTGGCGAGTACCGGCACGAATGAAAACGAAGTGACGACACAACTTACTGAGTTGCAAGGTCAATTAAATGCTGCAAATGAAAAGTTGCGCACATTCACGCTTCGGGATATGTTTGATCTCGCAGCTACGAAGGCGAAAATTCCTTTCATAAATCAGACCGCAGCACGAGATGCCTTTGCGTTTGCGCAAGATCAACTTAGTAAATTGCCCGAAGATGCCGCTGACGAAGATGTCACAGATATCATAAAGGATGTTGTAAAACTTCGCCCTTACCTCCTGAATAAGCCGGCGTCACCGAACATTAATTCCGAAGCAAAAGGTGCAACTGATGCGCTTTCGGCTCTCAATATGGATGACATTGCTCGTGATTTCGGAATCATGTCACATTAGAAGGAGTTTTTAGATGGCAGATATTGTTAAAACAAGTGCAAATGTGCGGCCTGCCAATGCCAATCAGTGCATTATCCGTCAGCTAACATCAGGCGAGGCAATTGATGTTGGCGAAGCTGTTTATATTAAGGCGAGTGACGGCAAAGCATGGTTGACGGTCGGGACCGCGGTCGCTTCTGCGCTTCTCGCAGGTATCGTTGTCGCCATCGGTTCGAGTGGACAAACCACTGGAGCTGGTGCCGGCGAAGTATTGTCCGTAGTTATGTACGGACCAGTCGCAGGTTTCGCTGTTGATGCAGGAGACCTGATTTATGTGTCAGATACAGCGGGGGCTCTTGCCGATGCTACTGGCACAAAGTCATGTGTTGCGGGTGTTGGTTTGCCCGATAGCATTTTGATGGTCCAGCCCGGCCGTACAATTCCGGCGTAATGAGGTGATAAAATGACAACTATTGGACTTGCTGATGTAAAACACCTCATTCGGATGCCAGGCTACTGGGATCTGACTGAAATGAAAAAGTGGCAGCTGAAAGATGGAACCACTTTCGACAACGCAGTAATGCGTTTTGCTGCCGCCCTATCACTGTTTAACGGTTCATTACGTTCGGGTTATTTGGCAAATTATTTGCAAATCTCCCCCGAAATGACCCTTGAATATGACTCTGGCGGTGACTCCGCAGCTCTCAGAGAAATCTCAGAGTATGCCAATCCCGATCCGATTCTCGCCGAAAGTACCGGTCATATGATTCCCATGAAAGACTACGGCGGCTCACTTGGTTGGACCTATCTCGGTCTTCGCCGGGCTCGTTTGGCACATCTGGATCGCGATATTCGACGTCTACTCGAACGTGCCCGCAATACCTGGGACAAGGCTCTCTTGACTCGTATGTTCAAAAGTACCTACGATGCCGTGGGCTCTTCAGGTCGCTCAATGCCATTTGCTGATGGCGGCACCGCCGATGCAAATTACGTTCCGATCTCACACGAGGGCAGTACGTTCCTATCCACTCATACCCATTACTTCCGTCAGACTGATGATGCGGCTGGTCGTTTAGCCGCTGCAAAGAACATGGCGGAGACCTTGTATGAGCACGGGATCATGCCCCCGTACGATTTGTTTATCCCGACTACGGATATCGCAGACTGGGCCGGCGTAACCGGTTATGTTAAGCCGGAACGTTCTTGGTTGCAGACTATGGGCGTTGAGAAACGCGCTCAACTGGCCGAGGATTACATCGGCGTTCTCGAAATGGATCGCACTTGGGCTTTCATCAAACCCTTCAACCGCCTTCCAGCCAATTACGCCGGTATGTTCAAACCCGCAGGATTCAACAATCCTAACGCGCCTCTCATGGTTCGTTACGAAGAAGGATATCCTCTGGGACTGTCCCTTGTCGGACGCTTGCAGAACTTCCCGATGGAAGAGGCGATCGCGTACTTCACCTTTGGTGTTGGTATTGCGAACCGTATTGCCGGTGCTGCCGCGTATTTCGCTGCTAGCGGCGCATATACTGATCCGACAATTGCGTAATGTATTGTTCTCTCGGCGGGATTTCTGGTTCTCTCCTTTGCCCGCCGAGAGAACGTCGAGGATGTTATGGAACTGACAAAATTTGAAATGCCGTACGGAAATACGTGCTCAAAGTGTGGCGAACTTATTGCCAAAGATGAAGCTGTTTTTGCAACGAGCATAGACGCCGTTTTGGCGGGGCAGGGTATTTGCGTAAAATGCGCAGAGCCCCCCAAGCCCAAATCTAAATCGCAGACCAGTATGAAGGCGTCAAAATGAGTTTCACATACGATTTTGCGGTTAATGCTGCCATATCTCGCGTACGGCTTGCCATTGGAGACGTTACCAGAGATTCAGGAGTTAAACCTGACGGTTCAAACTTCTCGGATGCCGAAATTCTTGCTATTCTTACTGAAACCGGCAATGATTTGGATGCTGCTACGTACGTGTTTCTAAAAGCTCTCGCAAATATCTGGGGCACATATGTAGACATAACAGTGGGTCCACGCAAAGAAGCTTTGAGTGACATTGCATTCCATTACGCAAAACGAGCCGCTGAGATGGGTAAACAAACGGGCCTGTCCGCAAAATCGTTTTCGGCCCTATTAAACCGGGTTGACGGATATTCCGAGGCGAACTCATGATAAGCAGCTCAATGAAGCGCATGATGCGTTATACGGTTAGCACAAAACGACGCCCGGCGGCAGATTCGACCGGAAAGCAGGCCGCGCCTGTGCTTCATCTAGCGTCTTTGAAAGTAACGCCGATTGATCCTTTGAACACGGATGAGTTTCACAACCTTATATTACGGTACAATATTCAGGAGCCGTATAAATTGTTCGGGTGTTATTGCGAAACTTCTGAAGATGTTGCCATTGGTGATGTTATCGTATGGAATGATCGTGAATTCCTTTTGAAGGGCTGCGGCATCTGGAACGATGGGCCTGAAGCGTTATACGAAATGGTTTTAACGGAGATGGCATAATGGCCGAGGGAATGTTTTACATCAAGTTAGATGTGCCGCAGTTCTATCGGGCTCAACAAGCTATCGCCATGGCCAATAGCGGTAAGACATACCGTGGCATGTTTCGCGATTTTCTTTCGGGCGTACTCAAAACCGGCACGATATATGCTCAAAGCATCACACACAAAAGGACGGGACAACTGGCAAAGGCCATTACGTGGGATTATAATTCCCATAAGATGGGTGGACGCATTTACGTCGGTTCCGGCCAAGCGTGGCATTCTAGTCGTGGAGTACTTCGCGAGCCATCAATATACGGCATATACGAACACGCTCGAGGTGGCTCACATGCTTTTATGAAGCGTACTCTTAATGAACGTGTAAAACAATTTGCGTTTCTTAATTTCAGAGCCGCTGTAGCGAGGTTACCATGGCCGTAAGTCGAAAAGAAATTCGTTTGAAGTTGGCTGAGATTCTTACTACCGAATGCACGCAAGCAAGTGAGGTAAAAGCTTATCAGCCCAGTGTTTTAGGACCTACGCCCGGCGTATATATACGTAGCATGTCCGCGGAACGTCCTCCACTAACCGTGCGGGGTAAATTCACGCGGTTTGTGTTTGATATTTTAATCGTGGTACTGCAATCAGACGGTAATTTATGGACGCCTGACAAGGCCGAGGATCTCGCGGACGATTTGGAATACGCTGTGTGCAAAACACTTTCCGATTATCGCGTTGTGACAGGCGTGTGGGATAGTATTAACTATGCTGCACCTAGCGTCGTAGAACATTACCTGGAAGACGGCGTACCTTATATTATCGAGGCTGTGAAGGTCTCGGTGGAGGTGGCAAGAGATGCCTAAAAAGAAACAGCTTTACAGAGCCCGTGTATTATTGAGCTCTTTGAGCACAGGTAAAACAATTAATCCAGGTGAGACTGTTGAAATGTCGCCAGACGACGCACAGATTCTTCTGGACGGTTTAGCAATCGAGGAGGTGTCGGATGGCACAAACAACAGGATCGCTGAGTTGGGCGAACTGCAAGATCGAGCTGAGTGACGATTCCGGGGCAACCTGGATCGACATCTCAGGGTTTACAAACTCAATTTCCGTTGATGGCGGAGAGCGAGCAACAAGCGAATATTTCACCGCAACTGGTGATATTCCTATCGTAACATCGGGTAAGCGTGGGTTGATCGAAATCACCACTAAGTGCGTTTACACAGAAGACGCAGCTAACGCACCCTATATTATGGTGCATGAGGCAAATGAAGCACAGGATCCTTTGATGATTCGTTGGAGTCCCAAAGGCGGTGCGATCGGTGATTTTCGATTTACCAGCTCAGCAGGGCAGTGCGCTGCACCAGTCTACCCGCAAGGTGCGGCTGACAGTGCTGATGCGATCCCGATTGAGTTCACAATTAAATGCGGCTCAATTACTAAATCAGTAATTGCCCTATAGGAGGCATTAAATGGCACAAACTACTAACGCCCTTAGCTGGGCAAATGCCACAATCTCATTGAGTGCTAACGGCACTACTTGGACGGATATTTCAGGCTTTGCCAATTCAGTATCCGTTGACGGTGGCGAACGCGCTACTAGCGAGTTCTTTACGGTTGATGGTGATACTCCAATTGTAACATCAGGTAAACGCGGTTTTCTCGAGATTACCATCAAAGCTGTGTACACCGAAGCAGGATCTGACGCGTACGCCATGGGTATGGCTGCCTACGAGAATAACACCCCGCTGTATGCTAAGTGGATCCCCAAGGGCAGCGGCGCAGGTGCATTCGTATTCACGACCTCAATTGGTCGTGTAACTAAACCAATTTATCCGCAAGGCGCTGCAGACAGCGCAGACGCAATTCAGTTCGAGCTTGGCATTAGCTGCGGTTCGATCACTAAGTCAACTCTGTAAGATAGGATGTAAAGATGGCCACTAAAAAAGATGTCGAAAAAGGTATGGATCTGAAAGGATTAGGATTTGTTGTTGACGTGTCTTTATACACGGTGGGAGATATTATGGATCTCTCAAACGAAAAACTTCCGATCGCAGATCGTTTGGAAATCCTTCAGCATGGTATCGTGGAAGGAGATTTACGCAGTCTGCCAATGAACAAGTTGCCAGAATTTATCCAGGCGATTTCGGAAGCTTTAAGCGCCGAAGCAAACCCTACGTAGATCGGGATGGCACCGGAAAGCCCCTGACGTTACGACAAGCGACTACAGCTTTCTTATGGACGTCGGGGGTGCCCATCCCAATGGATTACTTGATGCTTTTGCTGTGTCGTGACGTATATCATTGCACGCCTTCGGAATTAATGAAGCAAAATATGTCAACGATTCAGCGCCACCTTGAATGTATGGACGTCGAAAGCAGGGTAAATGAAATGAAGCGAGCCACTTAATGACAGAATATACTTTAAGTCTGACCATTCTTGGTAAAGATAAAGCTAGCGGCTTATTCGATCGTCTAGATCGCTCACTCAAAGGCATGATGAACACTGCCATGGGTGTTACTATTGCTCGCTTTTTTGAGGATATCGGTGCGGCAATAGGTCGCATGGGTATTCAGGCTATTAATGCTGTTTCGTATGTACAAAATCTGGAAGTAGTTCTTGGGTCATTAATGGCTCGCGAATTATATATGGCTGGCGGTTTCGAGAATGTTGGTGCTGCAATGGATACCGCTGACATTGCAGCGCAGCAGTTAATTCACGATCTTGGTAGGTTTGCTATTCTGTCGCCGTATACAATGGAAGCCACTTCTAACATGTTCCGTTTAATGATGGCTTTTGGCAGTACAGCAGAACAGTCGACACTCCTGACTCGCGGTTTGATGACAATGGGCGCTGGCTTGGGTGCTAGCAATGAGCAAATCCAGCGAATGGCTTATAATCTTGCTCAAATACAGCTTGAGGGCAAAGTAACCGCTCTTGACATTCGTCAGTTGGCTCTTGCGGGTTTGCCACTTAATGATGTTTTGAAATACACCGGCGAGCAACTTGGCCTCAACATTGAAAATCACAAAGACTTCAATGAGGCCCTTGAATCGGGCAAGATCACGTGGCAACAATTTGCTGAAAGTTTTGCAAAATATGCTGACGAAAACTTTGGGGGTGCTTCGGAACGCATGGCTCGTACGCTATCCGGTTTGAAATCAACCTTCTCGGATGTGTTCACACTTACACTGCCACGGATACTTGGTCCTGCAGTGGAGGAAGTAACCGGTGTGCTAAGTACGCTATTGGACGGATTCCTTGCCGTATACGAAGATCCTCGATTGGATGATATTGGAACCGAGCTTGGCGAAAAAGTCAACAAATGGATAGCTCCAGTTCGTAATGCGGTACAAAAGTTTTCAAATACGCTCCTTGATGGTGTGGATTTTGTAACTGCAGGCAAAACACTTATATCGGATTTAACAGGCATTTTTAAGGGTATGGCAGCCAGTGCTGCAGCAGGCCTTGCGCTTTCATTGCCGGCTGCTACGCAGTGGGCGACTGATTTTACCGTTCGCATATTAACGGGCATGGCAACAAAGTTGCCCAAGATAGGAATGTTTCTAACGGGGGTGCTGGAAGGCGTTCTCACAAGTCTTGTAACGGCAGCTCCTGGATTACTTACCGCATTTGCGGGTATATGGCTCTCCTTTGGTCAAACACTCATAGATGCAGCGCCGGTAATTATTTCGGGTGCAGCTAATGTCATAAATCAGCTGGCACAGGGCATTACAAATAACTTACCCCAACTGGCAGCAGTGGGCACTGCTCTGATAATGACGTTAGTAACGAGTTTCGGCCAGAATTTACCTACTTTACTAAGCTCAGTAGGCGGCGCCATAGCGTCAATATTAGAAATTATCATAAGTCAAGCTCCTGAGTTAATCGCGGGTGGTGCAGCGCTTATCTTGGCGTTAGCCACAGGTCTTGGGCAACAGCTATCGACATTGATACCGCTAGGGTGGGCAGCCGTTACTACACTTGTAACAGCAATTGTAAATCAACTTCCCTCCCTGCTCTCAGCGGGCGTGCAACTGATCGGCGGCTTAGTAAATGGCATGATTGCCGGATTGCCGACCATAATGACTGCGGTAGGTACGCTCATACCTGCGATTATTATTGCTCTACTGCAAGCGTTGCCTTCTCTTGTGGCAGTTGGCTTGAATCTCTTAATGGCGCTTGCACAGGGCTTGGTGACTGGGTTGTCTTTGCTCGTGGGTTCAGCAGACAGCATTGTCACCACACTTGTGGATACTATTGGCACATTATTGCCAATGTTGCTCACAACGGGTGTGCAACTCATAATCACGCTTGTCCAGGGCATTCTCGCAAGCTTGCCCACATTAGTGAATAGTGCTGTAACTCTTGTACTGGGATTGGTTAACATAATATTAGCCAACTTGCCGTTACTTATGGCGTTAGGAGCTCAGTTAATTGTGGCATTGCTAACAGGAATATTGCAAGCATTGCCGGGTATTATCTCAGCTGCGTCTACTCTAGTAGCAGGTTTAGCAAACACCTTAATTATGTTAACTCCAACGATTCTCCAGGCCGGCATTGTTTTAATTATGGCGCTTATTGATGGAATCGTACAAAACGCTCCTGCGATTTATTCAGCCGCGGGACAAATTATTGGTGCACTGATAGATGGCATTGCAAGCTTACTTGGCAGCATGGCTGCCATGGGTAAACAGGTTGTAGGAGCATTTTGGACTGGCATTACTACCGGTGATTTTGGAGATATGAAGAGTGTTATCAGTGGCTGGTTTGATGGTTCTGGTGCGCAACTTCAGGGCACGGGGTCGCAGCTCGCCGCAGATTTTAATGCCGGATGGCAAAACGCCGTGCCCGCCGCAGAAGCCGGTGCAACAGAAGTAAGCGCAGCTCTCGCTGGGGGATTGGCAAATACAAGTTTTGGCACCATGCAACCTATCGGCGCGCAATTTGCGACAGACCTGGGCGCCGGATGGTCAACCGAGTTCCCAACGTTTGGTGAAATGATAGGAGGAGATTTGGGGGGTTTGACCTCTTCTCTCGCACCTCAAACTTCAAACATGGAATCTTTAGGAGGTGATCTGGCTCTTGGTCTTGGTACCGGATGGGGGTCGGAATTCTCCGGATTTGAAACAACCGTGACAGGGGATTTAACGGGTTTGGCAAGTTCTGTTCAAACCAGTACTTCCGATGCCTTGGCTCCGGTCGGCGAGACCATGGCGGGTGATCTGGGAACCGGATGGATGGCTAGTTGGCCTCCGGTTAAGAGCACTATTGAAACTGATGTAGCGGCTGTGCCAACAGCTGTGGGAACCAATGTAAAGGATACTACTATTCCGATCGGCACCGAATTAAGTGCAGGCATAGGTACGGGTTTTAATCAAGATTTCCCCGCGGTAAAGACAGACCTAATCGCCAAATCGGAAGATTTAGTAACTGCAATGGAACCCGGAAGTACCAATTACATTGGTGTGGGCATTGTTGATGGTATACGAAATGGTCTCGAGTCTAAGTTTCCCGGCTTGCTTGCACGCGCCCGTCAAATGGCACAGGACATTGCAGACGCGTT
>ERZ795053.1287-NODE-1287-length-32051-cov-11.454713_pt1 | contig 32051 bp, 23 predicted proteins | sample MGYA00375137_ERZ795053 | MGnify/ENA primary metagenome ERZ795053 (study PRJEB30182, sample SAMN05720284) | activated sludge metagenome | isolation source: Anaerobic digester | place: Hong Kong | collected 2014-12-17 ...
AAAACGACTTTATATTTTTTCGAAATGTGGTAGGTTTGCGTATATTCAAAATCAGGTATGAATTTTAAACATTTCATTTTTGTTTGGGCTTTGTTGTTCGTTGCTTGCAATACGGAGCATCGTAGTGATTTTCAGCAAAACGTTTTTCGGTATAACGAGAGTAAGGGAATTACTTCCTTAGATCCTGCCTATGCCAGAAATTTAGCGTTGATTTGGCCGGTGGTTCAAATTTTTAACGGACTGGTTCAGCTGTCGGATTCGCTTACCGTGGAACCTTGCATTGCCAAGTGTTGGAACATTTCGGATGATGGGTTGGAATATACATTTACACTTCGACACGATGTTTTTTTTCAGGCATCGGAGGTGTTTCCCAACGGAGTAGGACGACGAGTAACCGCGCAGGATTTTGTTTTCAGTTTTAATCGAATAATGAACTCGTCGGTGGCTTCGCCGGGCTTATGGGTGATGTCGTCCATAGATAAAGGCATTGCCGGATTCGAAAATGGATGCAAGGCTATAAACGATAGCACTTTTACGATTCGGTTAAAACATCCTTTTCCCCCGTTTTTGGGAATGCTGAGTATGCCGTACTGTTTTGTTGTTCCGCACGAAGCGGTAAGTAGATACGGGAAGGACTTTGGAAGGCATCCGGTAGGAACGGGGCCGTTTTACCTTAAGTACTGGAAGAATGGCGAAAAGTTGGTGCTTAGGCGTAATCCCAATTATTTCGAAATCGATTCAACAGGGCGGCGGTTGCCGTATCTTGAAGCCGTTAACATTACATTTACTGCCGATAAGCAGTCGGAGTTTATGGATTTTTTGTTAGGTAATACCGATTTTTTATCGGGTATTCATCCTGTTTCCAAGGACGAGTTGCTAACAAAATCGGGGCGGTTAAACTCTAAGTATAGCAGCAAAGTGCAAATGATAACGGGGCCTTACCTGAACACGGAGTATTTGGGTATTTTGCTCGATACTTCATCGGTAAATTGCAATAAAACCTTACAGAATTTTAAGGTGCGAAAGGCTATGGCTTGCGGTTTCGATAGAAAGTCGATGATACGCTTTTTACGGGGAAATATTGGTTATGCTGCAACGCAGGGTTTTGTTCCGCCTGCCATGCAGGGATTTAGAACGGCAGATTATGGATACGATTATAATCCTGAATTATCCAGAAAGTTGCTGGCTGAGGCAGGCTTTCCGAACGGTAACGGACTTGAACCAATTACCATATCTACAACCGACGACTATGTGGATATTTGTGAGTACATTCAGCATCAACTTGGAGAGGTCGGTTTTACCGTAAATATCGATGTGTTGCCCGGTGCTGCTTATCGGGATATGTTGGCCAATTCGAAATTGCAGGTTTTTAGGGCTTCCTGGGTTGCCGACTATGCCGACCCTGAAAATTACCTTTCGCTGTTTTTGTCCGAAAACTTTTCGCCCGAAGGGCCAAATTATACACATTTTTCCTCGGCTAAATTTGATAAGTTGTACTCGCAGGCAATGAGGAAAAGCGACTATGGTAAAAGGTTACCGTTTTACAGACAAATGGATTCGTTGGTTGTTAGCAATGCCGTGGTTATCCCATTGTATTACGACAAGGTGGTTCGTTTTGCCAGTACCCGTGTAAAAGGGTTAACTGTAAATCCCATGAACTTGCTGGTGCTAAAAAAGGTAAAGGTTGAATAACCAAATTGTGAATATTCATTTTTACATGATGGTAGAAGGGATAGTACATTTTGTATATTTGGTGTGAAGAATATAAAAAAGGTGTAACTAAAATTTAATTAAATAATGATTGTTGTTGCCGATAGCGGTGCTACTAAAACCGATTGGAGAATTATTAAAGAAAACGGAGATTGTTTGTCGTTCGAAACCATTGGGCTTAGCCCATATTTTAACACCTCTGACGACTTTCGCAAGGCTTTGTCGGAAAATTTTCCTGCTCAGGTTTCGGTGGACAATGTTTCCCATGTTTACTTTTACGGTTCGGGATGTGGAAATCAGGAGCGGGGAAACGACGTTAACGGATACCTTTCGGCGTTTTTTTCTAATGCTAGTGTAAGGGCAAAATCCGATGCGTTAGGAGCTGCGAGAGCATTATTTGGGAATTCCGAAGGAATAGTAATGATTTTAGGGACAGGTTCCAACGTTACTTATTATAATGGTAAAGATTTAATTAGCAAATCGCCATCGCTGGGGTTTGTCCTTGGCGACGAGGGTAGCGGTTCTTTTATGGGACGCTTGCTTTTGCGTGCTTACTTGTACGGCTACTTGAATAAACCGCTGAGCAAAATGTTGGAAAGTGAGTATAACATGGATTTGAGTTATATTCTTTTAAACGTTTACAGCAAGCCTCGCCCGTCAACATATTTGGCGTCGTTTGTTCCTTTTATTCTGAAGAATATTGAGCAAGTTCAGATTCGGGAAATTGTGGACGAAACATTTTCTCAGTTATACCAGCATCACCTAAGACGTTACGATAATTTGGATAAAAGGCAAATTGGCGTTATTGGGTCGGTTGGCTGTTTATTTTCTTCAAGGCTCGATGCAATAGCGAAAAAGCATGGTTTTAAGGTGGAAAAGTATTTGCGTTACCCTATTGAAGAATTGCTTAAGTACCATCAATCTTTTAACGAGGAATAAGGCTTAAAGCCTGAATTAGACCAAAGAACCTGTGCCATATTGTTGCATTGCTCGGCATTGGAATCTTCACCCAAATTTTTAAGACGTTTAGCAAGTTCGGATAGTAAAACGCTCTCACCTAAACGGTAATCGGCTACGTTACAAAGTTCAATGGCGTTACGAATACATTGGTTTGCCTCTGCAAGTTTTCCATTATCCAAGTAGTGTTTAGATCTTAGCGTTTCGCCGATTATAATCCATGGATAATTTCGGGTTTGGTTAAATTGAGGATATAACTGTAATATGGCTTCACATTCGGAATCCAGTATTTCAACTTCGTTGATAGTTTTTTCCAATAGGTTGGCAATAAAATAAACAGCTGTATAGTGCGAAGATGTTGCCGGTTGATGCTCTGGTAAAAAAATGGGAATTTGGGTACCCTTACCTGTAAGTGCAAGTGTTGGTATAAGCAATTCTGCGAACTCAATTTTTTCGGCAAATGTATCGATTATACTAAAATGATCCTTGGCCTGTTTTATAGATGCCTGTATGCCGGATGGTTTGGTGTTAAAGAAGTTTTCGAGTATCGATGCGGCAAACCATGCACCAGCAACAATTGGATGTGTGGAAAAGTTGGGCTTTTCATTTTCAACTTTTCTGTAATTGTTTTGGGCCTTGTCAGTTTTTAACTCCAAATAGCCGCTAAGCGATAAAAATGTATGGGCGGGAACTAAATCGTTTTTCTGTGTAGAACTTTTTACCAAATATCCCAGTAGTGTTGAGTAGGTTGATGTAAGCCGATTTATGTAAAAAAAGTTACTTATCAGGTAGTTTCTTATAAACTGGTTTGAAAAATATGTTGGTATTAACTTGTCTAGCAGAAAAGTATCGCTTTGAAGCGCTATAAAGAATTCTTCGATGGTTGTTTTACTGGTTAGAAGGTTAGGGCAGGTTCTAAAAATGTTTTTAAGAATGTCTGTATTGCGATTTTTACAAAGAAGCCAGATTAGGAACGATAAAACGTAAGGGTACATCTCGGTTTCGGCAAAGTTGTTATCCAGTTTCGATATTAGAGGGGCACTTATGGTTGCGTTTTTGTTAAATACCCATTGCACAATAAAAAGTGCAAAAAGTTGTTGATTGGTAAACCTTACAGTTTTGCTTACTCCTCCTAGGTTGTTGGAAAACAAATCTTCGGTAAGAATGCCGTAACTTATTAGTTGATTGTATGCTTCAAAGTAATTGCCAGCCTGTTTTAAATGTATAGGGAACGCATCTTTTAATTCTGCTTTGGGTGTGTGATGGTTGCCATTGAATGCTTGTTCTGCCAAAAAATTTATAATGTCTAATTTTTCGTCGGATAGTTTAGATATGTATATTTTTTGTTTGGCAAATTCCGAAAGTAGGTCTAGTTTGTTGTTTAGCAAGTTAGGCTTTTTAGGCGAGTAGAGTGTTACAAAAAGTTGAAGGTAAAAAGGATAGCCAAGGACGGTTCTAACATCGGGGTGCAATTCAAAAACCAATAAATTTTGTTTGAGTTTTTTGTTAATTGTTTTGTCGAAAACTTCCTGTATCTCTTCATAGTTTAAGGCGGGGAAGTTGGATTCGTCAGGGGTAAAATATAGAGGTTGAACAAAGTACCAGTGTTCTTTATGAATGATTAATGATTCTAATATTTTCCATGAAGCTAGGCGAGTGGAAATAATTAACTTTACTTTGTTTGTGTTTGCAAATTTATCGGCAATGGAAACCAGTGCCGATAACACTTTGTCGAGTTTCGGTCCGCGTAAAGTTATTTCATCCAGAGCATCGAAAATAATAATTAGGGTACCGGGAATATCAATGGTTTGATTCGAGATTTCGGAAATAACAGTAAGATTTTGGCTTAGGCCTAATAGTTTAGCTAGCCACATATCAATATAAGAGTCTGAATTAGCAAATTGCTCCAATATCGAAGCCGATGCAAATAGTATAATTTTGTCTGCTTCCGAATAGTGCTTTAGGTACCAACATGCAAGGGTTGTGGATTTTCCGTATCCTCCTGGAGCCACCAATGCGGTAGCGGAACATTTATCGGCCAACAAATTATTTATTCGTTCATCGGCAAATTTCCTATATGTAATCTGGTCAAATGCTATTCCCGATTTGGCTTTTACTTTTTCGAATGTTAAGTGCGATATTTTTTCTGCGGAACTTCGCATTGTATTCCAAAGTTCATCAGAATTGATGTTTTTTATTGTTGCTTCTTTTTTGATACTTATAAAGTGTTCCCAGTTGGAGTATCCAACGTATCGAGAAAGGATGTCGAGTGTGACACGCGATGGATTAGAATTCGTAGCTAAAAAGCCGAATAGCCTTCGTAATGTAGCAGGGCTAATGTACTCGTGGATGGTGTTTAGTATGCTGTTGGATAGTAATTTACAATCCTTTTGGTAGTTTATCTTTTTGCCAAATTTCTTTTCAACTTCTGTAAGAATTAGTTTTTCCATTTCAAACGTTTTCAGGAGCGTTTTTCCGATACAAAAGTGTTGTAAATTCTTGTGTTGGCAAATATAGGTTAAAGTATCTTAAAAAAAGTTATTGAATTTAAAATATTGACATCAATGACACCTTGCCAAGACTTCCCTTGGGAATATATTTGACACAAATAAAACATTAAAAATAGTCATGTCAAAAATTACAAGCAGATTAAAAATTGATGTCGGAGTATTTTTAATTTTTTTCATAGTGACACTTGTTTTTGTAATAACCTTAGTGAAGTTTATGTCAATGTAATAACTAAAAATTTAAGATTATGTTGTCGGAAGTTTGGAAAGGGTGTTATGCTTCAGTATGTAAGTTACAGTTCATAAACGAGCGAGGAATTGAAATCGATTCTCTAACAGGATTTAAGGTAGGAAAATCGTTGGTAACTTGCGAGCAGGCATTTTACATCGAAAATGCGCATAAAGTGGAAATTCGATTTGTTGATGAGGATGCAAATACCATGACTTCGTGCATTCGGGTTGATTATCGTGAATTCATTAACGATTTAAGGGTGGGTTTTGTTAATAATCATTCCGATTACGCCGTTTTTAATATCGATTTTCCGGAGTTTGCATCAATTCCATCGTTATCGCTTTGCGAACGCCGAAATCACCCAATTGGCTCATCGGTGGCAGTTTTTAGTTATAACTATGGACAAAAGAACTTGAATATTCGTAGCGCAATAATTTCCTCGGCATATTCAAATTCCGATGGAGTTCGTTACCTTCAAATAGATGGTCTTACTTGTAGTGGAAATAGTGGAGCTCCTGTTATTAATCCGGAAACAAAGGAAGTAATAGCAATACTTTCGCGTCGAAATTCCCCTGCTTCGAAAACGTACAAAGAATTGTTGAATTACATTAATCAGAATATAGAGGAACTTAAAAGAATTAATGGAAAACTCAGGGTTGATACAGTAGATCCGATGCAAGTGCTTATTACTAATCAGAATCAAATAAAACATTTAGCTACAAATATTTATCGGTATTCTGCAATAGGACAAACTAGCGCAGTGATGCTCGACCGTATATTATCATACTTCAACGAGCAATTAGTTTTTGAACAACCTAGCGTAGCCGAAATCGCGAAGGTTGGTGTCGATTAAATCGATGGTTAATTGGTTAGTATTTTCGGTAAAAAGCCACCTGTAAAGGGTGGCTTTTTTAATAGCCTCAATGTTGAACTTTAAAAGTCGCCAATTTTATTCCGACTAGTTTTCACTTTTATAGTAGAAGAAATGGACTGTTTTACTAAAGTTGGTAGAAATTTTTAACAAATACTGTTAATTTATTTAATGTGTTGCCCAATTAATGTATAACTCAAAATTTCAAAATATATATTTGTAAAACATGAAGTAAAAGAATTCCAGTTTTCTTTGTTGGATGGCTTTTTAATGAAATGTAAATTTGTAATAATAGTTTGTTAGAAAGACAACTTTTTTACTTATAGATTGTTAAGCCGGAGAATTCTGAAATAGTAATAATATGGATACAAATAAAATTGTAGAGTTTCTTAAGAAGGTAGAACTTTTTAGGGGGTTAAGCGAAAACGACTTGCATTCCATAGCAAAATCTGCCGAGGTATTAAAATATGGAATAGGCGAACTGCTGTTTAGCGAAAATTCTCCTCGTAAGGGAATTCTTCTAATTTTGGAAGGAGATGTTGAACTCTTTAAAAGCAACCCCTATGGTGCGGAGTTAAAATTGACGTATTTTACGCACGGCGATTTTTTGGGAGAAGGTTCTTGGGCTACGAATTCTCCTCATTCTACTTCCGCTAGGGCTTTACAGGATACAGTCGTATTGTTAATAAGAAATGAAACGCTAACAAATAATTCAAATGTTGCATTAAAAGTGCTGCCCAATATTGTAAGGGTAATGCAGCGTCGTATGCACAATGCCAATAATCGAATGATCAACCCTGCGTCGCAATACGAGTCGGGAAGCACCAGAATTGAGCATGATTTACTTGGGGAGCGTGATGTCCCGGCCGAAAGTTACTATGGCGTACAAACCCTTAGGGCTATCGAAAATTTTAATATATCTGGAGTTACTCTTAATTTCTTTCCTGATTTAATAGATGGATTGGCTATTGTAAAACAGGCAGCGGCCGAAGCAAACTTCGAGTTGGGTCTTATTGATGAAAAAATTCATGATGCAATAATATCTGCTTGTATCGAAATTACCAATGGAAAATTTCACAACCATTTTGCGGTTGACATGATACAAGGTGGGGCCGGCACATCTACCAATATGAATGCTAACGAAGTTATTGCAAATAGAGCATTAGAGTTGTTGGGCTATTCGAAGGGAGAATATGAGCATTGCCATCCTTTAAATCATGTAAATCTTTCTCAATCTACTAACGATGCGTACCCTACAGCCGTAAAAATTGCATTATATCGTTCAAATGCTAAGTTGGTTAAAGTGTTGGAGAAGTTAATTGAAGCATTCGAGGAAAAGTCTAGAGAGTTTGCTAGTGTAATAAAAATGGGACGTACACAACTTCAGGACGCTGTCCCGGTAACTCTTGGTCAGGAATTCGGGGCGTATGCAACAACGCTTTCGGAGGAAATTGAACGGCTAAATCAAAATGTTGAGTTGTTTTTGGAAGTAAACATGGGAGCCACGGCTGTTGGAACCGGAATAAACTCTGAACCAGGTTATGCCGATAAGGTGTTGTACCATTTGCGAAAAATAACCGGGCTGGATTTAAAATTAGCGAAGAACCTTGTAGAGGCAACGCAGGATACAGGTGCATTTATAATGTATTCGTCTGCAATTAAACGGTTAGCCGTGAAACTCTCGAAGATTAGTAACGATTTAAGGCTATTGTCATCAGGGCCACGAACCGGTTTCAACGAAATAAACTTACCTCCCATGCAGCCTGGCTCTTCAATTATGCCGGGGAAGGTGAATCCGGTTATTCCGGAGGTAGTAAACCAAATTGCATTTAAGGTAATAGGCAATGATTTAACGGTAACCCTTGCTGCCGAAGGTGGACAATTGGAATTAAACGTTTTTGAGCCCGTTATAGTGCAAAGCATATTCGAATCTGTAGAAATGCTTAAGAATGGAATGAATACCTTGAAGTTAAGGTGTGTAGATGGTATTACGGCTAATGAGGATAGATGTCGGCAGTTGGTTCATCATAGCATAGGACTAGTAACTGCGCTAAATCCGTACTTAGGGTATGAAGTTTCTACGCAATTGGCAAAAGAGGCTTTAGCCACAAATAGAAGCGTTTACGAGTTGGTATTAGAAAAAGGGTTGCTAACCAAAGAACAAATAGATTTGATACTTGCTCCTGAAAATATGATAAAACCACGTAAAATGAAATTTTGATGTAAGCAAACAAGATAGTAACATTTTGTTACCTTTGAAGAAAATGCAGGGATTACTAAAATAGCAGCAGATGAAAAGTAAAGAAAATTATAAGATTGATTTTTTTCGTTATTCGGACACTAACGAAATGAAGGTGGACGAGCAGAAACTTATAAAAAAGGCAATAGAGGCAATAGATTCAAGTTATTCTCCGTATTCTCATTTTCAGGTTGGTGCAGCAATTTTATTGGAAAATGGTGAGGTGGTAACCGGAAGCAATCAGGAAAACGGAGCGTATCCTTCGGGTCTTTGTGCCGAACGGGTTGCTCTTTTTTATGCGGGAGCAAAATATCCCAAAGTGCCTATTGTATCAATGGCAATTGCGGCTCGAAATAATGGATCGTTAGTGGAGGAGCCTATTTCTCCTTGTGGCGCATGTCGGCAAGTAATGCAGGAGTATCGGGATGTTCAGAAAAAGCCATTTAGTTTAATGATGGTTGGAACTTCTAATATTATTAAGGTGGACGATGTGCTACACTTGTTACCCTTCAATTTTTCCTTATTGAAGGACGATAAAGAGTAGCGAACATCTTTATTAGAAAGAGGATACCACTTTTCGGAGCGCAGCGTTTGGAATAAACCCGTTAGAATCTTCGGAATATTCGGGTTTTATTCTTTCTACGAAGTACATATCGATTTCACCGATATTTTTTGCCGGAATTTTACCTCTATAGGTACAAATAAAGTAATCCTTTATGTAATTATAGGTTGTTTCGGATATGTTGATTTTTTCCGGCTCACAGGCTGTTTCAATTCTACTGGCTACATTTACGGTATCGCCCCAAATATCGTATGCGAATTTTTGTTTTCCAATTACTCCGGCAATTACCGAACCGGTATGAATTCCGATTCGTATTTTCCATAGCGGTTGTTTGTTTGTTGCAGCAAGGGATGCTTTTTCGTTTGTAAATCGTTGAATTTCGAGGGCTGCCAGTACCGTATCGAAAGGGTGACTTCGGTTAATACGCGGAATACCACCAACGCACATGTAACTATCGCCGATGGTTTTTATTTTTTCAATGTATCGTTGTGACGTAATTTCGTCGAATGCTTCAAAGTAGTTGCTTAGTACACTTAAAAATTCTTCGATGTTTTCGTAGATTTTACTGATTTTAGAAAATCCAACAAAATCGGCAAACATAACGGAAACTTCTTTGAACTTTTTGGGCTTATACTTTCCTTTTTTTTGCAAAGCATTGGCAACTTCTAAGGGAAGTATATTAAGCAGTAAGTTTTCGGACTTTTGCTTTTCAACTTCTAGTTGCTCAGCCTGTTTTTGAATTTTTTCTTGCTGTGCATTAAGAATATTGTTGTTGTTTTCTAGGTTTTCGGTAAGGTCGAGTAGGTGGTCGCGTTTTTCTGCCAAGTCGCGTTGAATGTATTTTAACTCGGTAATGTCAGTTTCAATAGCTATGATGTGTGCAAAGTTTCCCAAATCGTCGAAAATAGGAGTGAGGTTGGTTTGAATATACTTCTCTTTTCCTCTCGGGGTTATCCATTTATTTTCGTAAACCACGCTTTCGCCTTTTTCCCGGCATTGTATCATGGCATTAAGGGTGGATGGATTAGTTTTGGGGTCGAAAAGATTGTCCCCAACTATATTTTTAAAATATTCGAGCGGGCATTCGTAAAGTTTTTTAAAACCTTCGTTTACCCATTGTATCTCGCCGGTTTCGCTAATTATTACTACGGAATTTCCGGCAAGGCTTATTGCCGATGTTATGCTGTCGAAATGTGTGGATTGTGTTTTTAGCTTGCTTAGTAAACGACCTCGCTGAATGCCTACCATAATTCGTTGGATTAGTTCGGAGTCCGAAATAGGTTGTCCAATGAAATCGTCGGCGCCGGCATGGAACAGGCTTTGAATTTTTTCGGGATGGCAAAAATCCGCAATGGCAATAATAGGAATATCAATGGTTTTTGGGTCGTTCTTAATAATTGATATTAAATCGGCTGATGCTCCATCCAAAAATTTAGAGTCGAATAAAATAATTTCGGGATTGGTTTGTGAAATTTGGGTTATTATCTTTTCCTGATCGTCGATAAAATCGACATGAAACTCGTCTTCCGCAAGACTAAGGATGTTTGTTATCTTGTCGGTAAGTTGATTGCTGCCACTCGCTAATAAAATTTGATAAGGCATTATAATCTAATCACAAAACGATATACAAATAAAAATAAACTTTTTGAATTAATAAAATTATAACGTTTGCGATTTCAATCTTGCCGATTGGCATTTTTTTACTGATCGGTTTGAAAATCTTCAATAATTTTTTGTATTTCCTCTTCGGTCGATCTAAGTTTTGCTTTGCAAAAGTTTAGTAGTTCGGCGGCACGTTTTAATTTTGATGCCAGTTCGTCCAGATCGGTTTCGTTATCTTCTATTTCAGAAATAATTTTTTCGACTTCTGCAATTGCTTCGTTGTATTTTAAAGCCTTTTTTGTCATTTCGTATGTTATTTTTTCGAAATTGGTAATTGTACGGTAAACGTAGTACCTATGTTTGGCCTACTTTTCACACTTATGTTTCCGCCGTTTTTCTCAACAAATTCTTTACAAAGGATGAGTCCTAAACCAGTACCGTTTTCCTGGTTTGTTCCTTTTGTTGTAAACCCATCTAATTTGAACAGCTTATTTAAATTTTTAGGATCTATTCCAATGCCAGTATCGGTTACCGTAATTTCTGCCCATCCGTCATTTTGAAATGCAGATATAGTTATTTTTCCTTTTTCGGGAGTAAACTTAATGGCATTGCTTAGTAGGTTCCGAAAAATGGTTTGGGTGGTGTTATAGTCAACAAATATTACAATATTTTTATCGATATTTTTTTCTATTATAATATCTTTTGCAGAAGCGGGAAGTGAAGATATTTCAACAACCTTTTCCATTAAGTCGTTTATATTTACCTCTTTGGGGCTTATTTCGATTTTACCACTTTGTGCACGAGCCCATCCTAGAAGATTTTCTATGAGCGATAGGAGATCCATTGCTGATTTATGGATATGAATGCTGAATTCTTTTATATCGTTTATGGAAAGTTCGCTTATTTTTGAGGACATGATTTCGGTTAAACCAACCAGCGCTGTAAAAGGACTTCGTAAATCATGTGCAATTATGGAGAAAAGTTTATCACGAGTTTTTAATGCTTGAATTAAATCGCTTTCACTTTTAGTTAACTTGTCGTTTATTTGGTTTATTTCCAGTATTTTGTCTTGTAGTAGTTTGTTGTGCTTTCTTTTTTGGATAAGGTTGTAAAGCATAACACCTGCTAACAGCAACACTAATAGTGATATTATGATTAAAAGATTACGGGTGATTTTTTGTTTTTCAATTCGGGCTTTGTCAAGTTCTGATTTTTGTCGTAGGGATTCAACCTCAGTTTCAATGAGTTTAATTTCGGATTTGGTCTTGTCTAGCTCTAAATCGATCTGAGCTTCAATGTTGGCTTCGCTTTTAATTGCATTGTCGAGGCTATCCTTTATAAACGTGTAGCGTTCATGGTGTTTGAGTGCTTTTTCAAAATCTTTTTTTAACTCAAAAAGATCTTTGAGTGCCAAATTTCCGTATAGTTCTAGGTGCGGATTTTTTACTTTTTTACCAATCTTAATAGATTCTTCAATATCTTTTTCGGCTTCGGCATAGTTTCCTTGCGTCAATAAAATTTCTCCAATTTTTCTAAGGCATAGGGCTGTTCCTGAAGAGTCTGCCTTTTCATTATAAAACTCAATAGCTTTTTTGAAGTTTGCTATTGCTTGTGTTGGCTTGTTTGCTTTTCGATCGACATTCCCGAGTTCATTGTAAAGTTCCGCGAGTTCTGCTTTAATACCTGTGTTGTTTATAGATTTTATAGCCTGAGTAATATAGAGTCTTGCTTTTTGTGTGTTCCCCGCTTTGAGGTAAGCCTGCGCAATGTTGATTCTAATTTTTACCGTTCCTATTTTATCCCCGCTTTTTCCCTTGTACTGAAGAGCTTTGTTGTATGCAGCAATAGCTTTGCCGTATAAATTTTTGTCGGTGTAAATATTGCCAAGCGTTTGAAGTATGTATGCAGCATCGTTAGGATTGGGGTCGAAATTAGAAATTTCGTTTCGCGCTTGTTCTAAATATTTTTGGGCATTGTTTAGCATTCCCGATTTTCGGTAGGTAAGTCCAATGTTCAACAAGGCTTTTGCAACATCCTCGCTTTTGCCATAGACCTGTCGTATTTTTAGGGCAAGCAGGTAACGTCGTAAGGCTTCGGAAATATTCCCACGTTTTAAATTCAGGTTCCCCATTTCGGTAAGTAGCAAGGCTTCCGTTTCGGGGTCGTTTAACTTCTCTTGATGATCTAGTGCTATTTTTAGATTATCGAGAGCGAGATTATACTGTTTGCGAAAGGTGTAAATTCTGGCAATGTTTGCTCTTGTTGTCTGAGCTTGTTTAATATACTCTTCCGATTCGCTTATGTCTAAACTTTGATTATAGTAATCCAAGGCAAGGTTGTACTGTTTAAATTTAAAGTATAAGCTGCCAATTAGATTAAGAATAGATGCTCTTTCAAGTTTATCGTCGATTGCCGAAGCAAGATTTAGCGCCTTATTGAGGCTACTCAGCGATTTATTAAATTGTCCGAGTTCCCGATAAGTAAGTCCAATATTTTTTAGGGAATTCAGCATTCCGGTCGTATCAAACTGATCTTCACGAATAATTAAGGACTTATAGTAATTTTCCAAAGCTTCGTTAAAATATCCATTTTGCCAGTATGCGCTACCAATAGCAGCATGGCAACTTGCTTCGAGTTTTGGAAGATGATATTTTTTTGCAGATTCTAAAGCCAGCAATTTTAAGCGTTCGGCTTCTTTTTGTTTTCCTATTTTTCTATTTAATTCGGATTGAGCCAGTAATGTTCGTACTTGGTAATCGGAAAGTTTATATTTAGTAGCCAACCGGAAACAGTTGTTTAGGGTTTCCATGGAACCAGTAAAATTTCCCGCATTAAACTGTATGTGCGATTTTTGTAGAAGAGTTTCCAGTATTAGCGGTTTGTTATTTTTACTGGTCGAAATTTTATATGCACTGTCAACAACAGTTAAGGCTTTATCGGTAAGCGAAAGAAATTGAAGAGTTTCGGATTTTGCCAAAAAATAAAAAACCTTGCAATCCGACGATTTTGTAGAATCAGCAATTGCCTTGAGTTTATCAACTATTAAATTTGCTTGTTGAGGTTTTTCGAAAGCAAATTTTTGCACCTGCTGAAATAATGTGTTACAGTTGTTTTCTTTGGAGAAAGATGTCGAAAAAGAGGAAACAAGTATAATAGCAACTGCAATAAATACTTTTTTTGTTTGCATAGCAAATTTCTAATGTTGTATGTACATCAAATTTAGAAAAAATAATAGATGTAAAGAGTAAAATCTCTTTACCAATTTATACTGCTTAGTCCTACGTTAATGGAAGAGTAAAGAAAAAGTTACTGCCTTCGCCTTTTTTACTGTCAACCCAGATTTTGCCATTGTTTTTTTCGACAAATTCTTTGCAAAGTAATAGACCTAAACCGGTTCCGGATTCATTTGCGGTTCCTTTAGTGGAAATAGACCCGTCGAGTAAGAAAATACGATCGATATTGTCGGAGCTAATACCAATCCCGGAATCTTTAACAGAAATTACAGCCATGTTATCTTTAATTTCAGCATTAACTTTTATAACTCCGTTATGATCGGTAAACTTTATTGCATTACTAATAAGATTTCTGATAATTACAGATACGGAATTTTTATCTGCAAATACTTCAAATTTATCGTCGATATTTGTAGTAATCTTAATTTTTTTCTTTTCGGAGTTGGGATTCAGATTGGCAATTTCTTGCCTAATTATAGGCAATAACTTGAAGTGTTCCGAAACATAGTTTATAGTACCGGTTTGTGTTCTTGTCCACTGAAGAAGGTTGTCCAGAAGTTTAAAGAGCGATTGGGCAGATTCATTTACAATGGCAATGTACTCTTTTCGTTCTTCATCGGAAAGAACAATGTAATTTCTGTCTAAAATGTCGCTAAAGCCAATTAAAGCGTTGAAAGGATTTTTCAGATCATGGGCTATAATGGAGAAGAGTTTATCTTTGGTTGCGTTTAGTTCACGCAGGCTGTCTTCCGATGTGGTAAGTTTTTTGTTAGCGGTTTCTAATGCTTTATTCTTTTCAGATTGTAGTTTATTTGCTTTACGAGATACGTAAAGGATGTAAAAGGCACTGGCAACCAATAAAAGAAGCAAAAATGTGGTTAGCACAAGAATATTCTTGAAGTTACGCTGCTTATCCAGTTCTAATTCTCGTACTTCGTTAGTCTTTTTTAGTAGTTCAATTTCTCTCTCTCGTGTTTCGGTTTCGAAACGGGTTTGCATCTCGGCAATGCTTTGTAACTGCTGGGTGTGAAAAATACTGTCGTTATATATGAGTTGCTTATTCTTATATTCAAAGGCTTTTTTGTAATTTCCCCTTCGCTCGTTTAATTTGCTGAGTAGGAGGTATGTTTCCTCTGCGAATTGAAGTTCGGTTATTTTGTTTATATTTTTAAGAACAATGTTAAGGTAATACTCTGCTTTGTTTAGATTGTTAACTTTTAGATATGCCGAGGCTAAGTTGTTACATGTATTCATGTAAGAATCGTATATTTTATTCCTTTTTGATATTTCTAAAGAAGATTCATAGGCCGAAATAGCCTTTTCCATCTGATTGATTTTTACAAATGTGTATCCTATGTTATTTAGGGCTGTTGCTATTCCGATGGAGTCTTTGAGTTGTTTGGCAAGTTCAAGCGATTTTTGGTAATAGAGTAAAGCTTTTTCATGATCTCCTTTTTCGTCGAATATTGTACCTAAATTATTGACTCCGGTTGTTTGTCCTTCTATACTATTTTTCTTTTTCCATATATCATAAGCTTTTTGATAATATTCTTGAGCTAGATCTAGATTCTTTAAATCGGCGTGTATCGAGCCAATGAAATTATAGGTATTTGCAATGTAATTATCGTTCTTTTCTTCTTGTAGTATATTGAGCGCTTTTAGTGCATATTCCAATGCTTTGTTAAGTTCGTGCAGTTGTTTGTAAATATCTGCTATGGAATTATATGTTATTCCTTCTAGTATCTTCTTCCCTGTTTTATCATATAATTCGGCTGATTGCTTATAGTAACTTATGCTTTCGCTATACTTTTTTAATAGCAATGCAGATATACCCATATTGTGGTAGGAATCGCCAACTTTATCCAATTTGCCTTCTTCCAACCTATAATCTTTCGATTTAGTGTAAAACTCTATAGCTTTTTCATCGTTGCCTTTTTCGGAATAGGCATTTCCAACTGAATTGTATGCTTCACCGAGAGCAAAGTTGCTTTTGTCAATTTTTGCTTCATTTAAAGCAAGGTTTGCATAGTATATTGAAGAATCTGCGTTAACATCCCAAAAAAATCGGGATAGTGTATCTAAGTATAAAACCTTAGTAACGCCTTTCGAAGTTTTTATTACTTGTTTTAACTTATTTGTTTTGTCATTGTTTTGGGCAAACGATACTATTGCAAAAAGCAATAGTAGTGGAACTAGTAATATTTTTGAAACATTTTTCATCTCATGCTATATGATACAACTTTCTAAAAATAAGTAAAGTAAATATTAATTTCAACTTAATTTGATGTTTTATTTATAATAGAACTAACAGTTCCATCTGATAATATAGTTGTTATAACGTCGTTTTTTTTAACTTGTTTCGAACTTTTTATAATTTCATTGTTGCTATATGTTATACTATATCCTCTGTGAAGTATATTTTTAGGGTCTAGATGCTCGGAAGTACGAGATAAAAATTCAACTTTATTTTTTTCTGTTTTAATTAATCTGTTGGGAATAGTTTTAAGTTTTTCTATTTCAAGTTCAAGGTTACGCTTAAGAATTTTTAGTCCGTATGGAGTTTTTTTCAGCGCATTGCCTAGGTTTGATAATTTATTTGAGTTGTAAAGAATAATTAAATCGGCTTTGCTTGCCCTGTGAACAAAGGTGTTTAGCGTTAATTTATATTTGCTAATTTCTTTGGTGGAATGCAATACTAATAACTGCGAATATTTTTGAATGGTGCTAAGGTTTTCGTCCAGTAAGTTTTTGATTATGGATGATATCTTTTCAGTAACTTGGTAAAGTTCGGTATCGGCGTCGTTAAAGCGCGCAATAATAAATTCTGCAGCAGCCGTTGGCGTTTTTACCGATGTGTGAGCAACCATATCAGTTACCGAGGTGTCCTTATCGTGGCCGATTCCGGTAATAACGGGTAATGGAAATTGTGCTACATTAGAAGCAAGTTCGTAAGAGTCGAAGCAGGATAGGTCGGTTTGTGAGCCACCGCCACGAACAATAATAACTACATCAAAGTTATTGATTTGACTGTAAATGTTGCCAAGTTGATTAATTATAGAGTTCTCTGCTTCATCGCCTTGCATAATGGCTGGAAAAAGTGTAACGGAAAAAACGTATCCGTAGGGGTTGTTCGAGAGTTGCTTACGAAAATCTTGGTATCCTGCAGCATTTTCCGATGATATTATGGCAATTCGTTTGGGAACATCGTCAATTTCCACTTCCTTGTTCATTTCATAAACACCGTCGGCAATTAACTTATTAATTGTTTCACGTCTTCGCAGTTCAATTTCTCCAATGGTGTAAGTTGGGTCGATGTCTAAAATATTTAGGCTGTATCCGAAGAATTCGTGAAACACTACCTGTACGTTGACAAGAATGGTTAGTCCGTTTACAAGCGATTGCCCCGTTGCTGTTTCGAAGTAGGGTTTAAGCATTCTGTAGGTGTAGTTCCAAATGGTCGCCCTTGCTTTTGCTTTAATATTTTCGGTTTCTTTGTCTTTGTAAACTAATTCCAGATAGCAATGTCCTGATGAATGCTCCTTTATTTCGGCAATTTCGGCAATAACCCAATAACTTGTCGAAAGGTTTTGGTTAATGCTTTCCTTTACAAGATTGTTCAGTTCCAATAGGGTTATTTTTCCTTCTACACTCATTGGTTGTGTTTGCCTTGGCTATAACTTTATTGCTTTTATGTTATATATTTTTGAGTCTGTTGTAATTTTAAAAATTAGAGTTCCCTGTTTGATGCTTGATGGCAATGTTAAAAACAGGTTGTTAGATGGTGAGTTTTCTAGTTTTTCGTAAACTTTTACTCCATTTATCTCATAGATTTCAACCTTAACTTTGCTATGGTTCGAAGGAAGGTTGATTGTAACGTTGTTTCCGGAGAAAGGATTCGGAAACAGGCGAAGTTCATGATCTTTCTCAATTTTTGGCGACGATGTGGCTGCATAGTATAAATCTGGAATTCCATATCCTATGCTGTTATTGGGAGTGTTATAATTGCTTGAGGTTGTTATCAGTAAATTGGCAATTTCGCTATGAGTTAGGGTTGGTTGTGCTTGCCAAAGACAAGCAATGGCTCCTGCCGTAATTGGCGCGGAAAACGAAGTGCCATTCGAAGTTCCTATACCTCCGTAGGGTGATGCTACTACAACGTTTTGTCCCATAGCGCACACATCTGGTTTTGTCCGTCCGTCGGCAGTGGGGCCGAAAGAGCTGAACGATGCTTTGTTTTTGTAAGCATCAACAGCTCCAACTGTTATCACATTAGGGGAATCTGCCGGAGCGGAAATATACTTCCACGCATCATTTCCTTCGTTGCCCGCACTAACAACAACTACAATTCCTCGTCCTGCAACCATGTTGGCGGCCTGCGTAATTACCGTTGTTTGTCCGTCTAAATCACTATAGGTGTGGTTTTGCGATTCAACATCAAAAGTTGTATATCCTAAGGACGTATTAATTATGTCCGCACCAACGCTGTCGGCAAATTCGGCTCCGGCTTGCCAGTTATACTCTTCAATTACTTGTTCGGAGTTGGCATCTTCGGTGCGAATTAGCCAAAAGTTGGCATGAGGGGCTGTGCCTATGAGCATTCCGTCGGCATACCCTCCCATTGTGGAAAGTACCATCATGCCATGTTGATCTTCTTGGTATATATTCGACGATGGATTAACAAAATCCTTTGTACCTAAAATTTGGTTGTTTGTTCTTAGAGAATCTAATGCGGAATGAGTGTTGGCGTTATAAAAACCAGCATCGAGAATGGCAATTGTTATTCCATCGCCAAGGTATCCGTTATTATGAAGCATGTGGCAATTTATCATTTTTACTTGTGTTGCCGATTGCCCGTAATTCAAGTCTTGAGTGTTGGCGTTTCCCTTCGATACTTTGTCCAATTTCTGAACCTGAGGGGTTTTGAATTTTGAAGAAGTTTTTGTTGGTGTGTAAATTTCCTTTACATCGCTTACGAATGCCAATGACTGAATTTGTTCCAATGTTGTCGAACTACTTATGGATACAACGGCACCATTTGTCCAACGTAAGGTATAATAAACAGTTGCCCCTAACTGTTTTAATTGTTCAACATAGGTTGTATTTACAGGAATATCGAATTCGGTTATTTCTATGTTTTCTTTTGCCCTTCGATCGATTGCCTTTTGTGATAGAAATGTTGTTGGGTTTGCAATAGAATAAGGAGAACTATTCTTGTCGGTAAATTTTACAAAATATTTACTTTGAGCGTTAATGCTACTAACACTTGCAACGCAAAGCGTTACTAGTAAAAGAAATAATTTACGCATACGTAAAAATATTATTTGTTCTGTTAATGGTAACTATTAAGAAATTGGTCGATGTTAGGTTCCTGAATTTTGCCAGCATTTTGCATAAGAGAATCCAACTCCTTGCTTTCTGCATCGAGTAACTCGTTGTAGTTTTCAGGAATGCCTTCATGGTAAATAATTGTGTTAGACAGTTTCCCGTTATTATCATAAAACTTCCATTCTCCATCTTTTAAACCATCTTTATATATGCCATCAATGCGGAGGTTTCCGTTGGTGTAAAATACCTTTATTTCACCGTGTTGAACTCCATTGGAAAAGTTGACAATACTTTTATTTAGCCCGTTTCTGTAAAATTGAACCAATGTCCCGTTTAACTTTCCATTTGAGTAAGGAGCCGATTCGTAAACTTGTCCGTTTGAGTAGAATTGCTTGGACTTTCCGTTTTTTTCGCCGTTTTGGTATATTTCCGTGTATGCAATATCTCCTTTTGAGTTATAATAAACCCAAATGCTATCCTTTTTCTGTTTAATGTATTTTCCTTCGGCTATTTTGGTTCCGTTTGGCATTAAAAAAGTTGCCCAGGCCGTATTGTCCGGTTTGCAATTTAGTACGACTTTGAGGTCGCCTTTTTCGGTGTATCTTTTAAAAGTACCAACGGGAATATTATCCTTAAACCAACCTTCGTAGGCTTTTTTACCATTTGGATATTGTTTGCACCAGTAACCTTGTTTTAGATTTTTACTATCGATACGGTTTACGGTATCGTTTTGCGCTAGTGTGTTTAATGTTAAAATGCTACACAGAAAGATCCAAAAAATTCGCATATGTTTCGTTTTGTACAAAGGTACATTTATCGTGCTAAACTTCACCATAGTACAAAACAAAAAAGCCAACCCTTAAGGTTGGCTTTATATGCAAAATGTATTATTATTTTACTTCTTCAAAATCTACGTCTGTTACTTCTTTGTCATCCTTTGCGCTATTGCTATCCGATGAAGCGTTTGCGTTTGCATTGGTGTTTGCATTAGCATTAGGATTTGCCTGTTGTTGGCTTGCTTGTGCTTTGTAAATTTCTTCGGAAGCGGCTTGCCAAGCGGAATTTAGTTCATTGGTAGCAGCATCGATAGCAGCAATATCCTGACTCTTGTGTGCTTCTTTAAGTTTGTTAAGAGCCTGTTCGATAGGTGCCTTTTTGTCAGCAGGAATTTTATCTCCAAATTCCTTAATCTGCTTTTCAGTTTGGAAAATCAAACTGTCGGCTGTGTTAATTTTATCGATACGTTCCTTAGTTTCCTTGTCGGCATTCTCGTTTTGTTTAGCTTCGTCGCGCATACGCTTAATTTCGTCGTCGGTAAGTCCCGAAGAAGCTTCAATACGAATTTTTTGCTCTTTGCCAGTTCCTTTATCCTTAGCTGTTACGTTCAATATACCGTTGGCATCAATATCGAAGGTAACTTCAACTTGAGGTATTCCACGTGGGGCGGGTGGTATTCCGTCGAGGTGGAACCTTCCAATGGTTTTGTTATCCTTGGCCATCGATCTTTCACCTTGTAGCACATGAATTTCAACTGAAGGTTGATTGTCGGCAGCCGTAGTAAAGGTTTCCGATTTACGAGTAGGAATTGTTGTGTTAGCATCGATAAGTTTGGTGAAAACACCTCCTAAGGTTTCAATACCCAACGACAGAGGAGTTACATCAAGAAGTAAAACATCCTTTACTTCGCCAGTTAATACACCACCTTGAATTGCAGCACCAACAGCAACTACTTCGTCAGGATTAACTCCTTTATTAGGGGTACGTCCAAAGAATTTCTCCACAAGTTGTTGTACATATGGAATACGAGTTGATCCACCTACTAAAATTACCTCGTCAATTTCGGATGCTTGCATGTTTGCATCGGCTAAAGCTTTACGGCAAGGATCAATTGACCTTTGGAACAGTTTATCTGCCAATTTTTCGAATTGAGCACGCGTTAAGGTTTTAACCAAATGCTTTGGAATTCCGTTAACAGGCATAATGTAAGGAAGATTTATTTCGCTTGAGGTTGAACTTGATAATTCAATCTTAGCTTTTTCGGCAGCCTCTTTTAAACGTTGAAGTGCCATAGGGTCTTTCCTTAAATCAACACCTTCATCTTTTAGGAATTCTTCGGCTAACCAATCTATAATAACATGGTCGAAGTCGTCGCCACCTAAGTGAGTATCTCCATTTGTCGATTTTACTTCAAAAACGCCATCGCCTAACTCTAGTATAGATATATCGAAGGTACCGCCACCAAGGTCGTAAACGGCAATTTTCATATTCTTGTTCTTCTTATCCAGACCATAAGCCAATGCAGCAGCGGTAGGCTCGTTGATAATACGACGAACTTTTAAACCGGCAATTTCACCGGCTTCCTTAGTTGCCTGACGTTGAGAGTCGCTAAAGTAAGCAGGAACAGTAATAACCGCTTCGCTAACTTCTTGTCCTAGGTAATCTTCGGCAGTTTTTTTCATTTTTTGTAAAATCATTGCCGAAATTTCCTGTGGAGTATATAATCTTCCGTCTATTTCAACTCTTGGAGTATTGTTGTCGCCTTTAATTACCTTGTAAGGAACACGGGGAATTTCTACACTAGCGACTTTGTCGTAAGTTTCACCCATAAATCTTTTTATCGAAAAGACTGTTCTTTTTGGATTTATTATAGCCTGACGTTTTGCCGGATCGCCTATCTTTCGTTCGCCATTCTCTAAGAAACCGACAACCGACGGAGTGGTCCTTTTACCCTCGCTATTAGTTATGACTACTGGCTCGTTCCCTTCCATTACAGCAACGCACGAGTTGGTAGTTCCTAAGTCTATTCCAATTATTTTTCCCATTTTTAATTAAGTATTAAGTTTTTTAGTTTTTATTCGTTTAATTGCTCTATACTGTTTACAAGGTTTATGCCATTGGAGGAAAATAAAGTTTTTCAGAAAAATTGGCATATTTTTACTCGTATCAATATTTATTTTGTCAGGTGTAAAAGAAAAGCCCTATGTTGAGGACTTAAACTTTATAGCATTTAAGAAAACACAATTTAGAATGAACGATAAAAGATTATTAGGAGTATTGTGCTGGTAAGTTAAAAGTATGCTGGAGTGTTATACAGATGAATATAGTGCGTGTCATGTTTTTGTAATGTGTTGATACATAAAAAGTAGGCGTATTCTTTAGATTCGTCGATGTCAAATTGGCAGCGTTTGGAAGTGTAAATAATTAACTTTAGGAAAGTTTGTTGTAAATAAGTTGTTTTAAAGAACTACTTTTGTATAAACAAAACTTTGCAGTGATGTCAACTGAAGGTAAAAATAGGGTGATAACAACGCATGTACTTTATGAGATGAAGTTGCGTGGCGAGAAAATAGCAATGCTGACGGCTTACGATTACTCGATGGCCCGTATTTTAGATGCTGCAGGTATCGATGTAATACTGGTTGGCGATTCGGCATCGAATGTAATGGCCGGACACGTTTCTACATTGCCCATTACGTTGAATCAAATGATTTACCATGCCACTTCGGTGGTTAAAGCAGTTAGCAAAGCTTTGGTGGTTGTCGATTTGCCCTTTGGAACTTATCAAGGAAACTCGAAGTTGGCATTAAATTCTGCCATTCGGATTATGAAGGAGAGCGGTGCCGATGCTGTAAAGCTTGAAGGGGGCGAAGAGGTTATTGAATCAGTTCAACGAATTTTGTCGGCTGGCATTCCTGTAATGGGACATTTAGGTTTGATGCCACAATCCATTCATAAGTACGGAACGTATGTAGTTAGAGCTAAAGATGAGGTAGAAGCCCAAAAATTGACAAACGATGCACATCTTTTAGAAAAGGCAGGATGCTTTTCCCTTGTACTCGAAAAAATTCCCGCTTCGCTTGGAGCAAGGGTTGCAAGCGAGTTAAAAATTCCTGTTATTGGTATAGGAGCCGGGGGTGGAGTGGACGGTCAGGTTTTGGTAAGTCATGATATGTTGGGCATTACACAAGAATTTTCGCCGCGCTTTTTACGTCGATACCATAATTTATATGCTGAAATGATGGGCTCATTTCAGGCCTACATAAACGATGTGAAATCGAAAGATTTCCCAAACGAGAGGGAGCAGTATTAACATCTTAATTAGTAGTAATGTTAGATTCCAATAGAATTTTATACGAAGATAACCACTATATTGCCGTAAATAAGAACTGTGGCGATATTGTGCAGGAGGACAAAACGGGCGATTTAGCGTTAATTGAGCAGGTGCGTCAGTTTATAAAGGTTCGCGATCGTAAACCGGGAAACGTTTTTCTTGAGGCATCGCATAGGGTTGATAGGCCTGTTAGCGGTGTAATTCTGTTTGCAAAAACAAGCAAGGGGCTGAGTCGGATTAACAATCTTTTTCAGGAAGGGAAAATAAAGAAAACGTATTGGGCTGTTGTAAAAAATAAACCACCCAAGGAGTCCGATTTACTGGAGAATTATATTGTTAGGGATTCTAAAAAGAATAAATCTTACGTTTTTAGTAAGCCTGTAAAAGGATCGAAAGAGGCAAAGTTGAAGTACAAGTTGGTTGGAAGGACTAAGAATTATTATATGCTCGAAATAGACCTGATAACCGGAAGACATCATCAAATACGGTGTCAGTTGGCTAAGATTGGTTGTCCGATTCGTGGTGATCTTAAGTATGGATATCCACGCTCCAATCCCGACGGAGGGATTCATCTGCATTCCAGACTTTTTGAATTTATTCATCCTATATCTGGCGAAGAGATTCGTATAGTTGCCAACCCTCCATCCGATGCCATTTGGAAAGAGTTTATGGGTTTAAATATTGAGTGATAACTTTAAAATATTAAACGTTAGTGTTATGGTTGATAGGTATTTGCTTGTATTTGCATTACTTTTTCAAAGCATAGTTGCATTTAGTCAGGATCGTCTTTCGCGTGAAGAGTACATCGAAAAATATTCGCCTATTGCAATTAATAATATGAAAAAATATGGCATTCCGGCAAGTATTACCTTAGCTCAGGCTCTTTTGGAAAGCGATAATGGAAATAGTGAGTTAGCCCGTAAAGCCAATAATCACTTTGGAATAAAGTGTCATAACGATTGGACGGGTGCAAAAATGTATCATGACGATGATAGAAAACACGAATGTTTTAGAAAATACGATGAACCTGAAAAGTCCTTTTTCGATCACAGTCAATTTTTGCTGTCGGCGCAGCGCTACGCTTTTCTTTTTAAATTAGGCTCAACCGATTATAAAGCATGGGCGCATGGGTTAAAAAAGGCAGGCTATGCAACTAACCCGAGGTATCCGCAACTTCTTATAAAGATTATTGAAGATAATAACTTAAGCCGTTTCGACACTGGGGTTTCAGTTGCTCAAGTTAATAAGCCAAGCAGGAAGAAATCTAAAAATCTTGATAATTACGTAATTGATATTTACAACACTCGTGAGGTGTATGTACGCAATAGAATAAAGTATATTGTTGTTGAAGATGGCGATACTTACGAATCCTTAACTAAGGAGTTCGATTTAATGCCTTGGCAACTTTTCAAGTATAACGATTTAACAAAAGATTCTACGTTGAAGGCAGGACAAGAACTTTATATTCAGCCTAAACGGCGTAGAGCTGCGCGAGGTAATTCAACACATAAGGTTGAAGCGGGAGAAACAATGTATCAAATTTCTCAGCAATACGGTGTTCGGTTAAAGTTGCTTTACCGGAAAAACTACATGCGTTTTGGCGAGCAGCCCCACGAAGGCGACGTGCTTTACTTGCGCAGAAAGAAACCCTTATAGCATTCGGATTAATTTCAGATTCTGGGTTCCCCTTAAAAATTCATCTATGGAGAGCCTTTTTTTACCTGCCAGTTGTATGTTTTTTATAGCGATGAAACCGTTTGAACAGGCTACTTTTAACTGTTTTTTCCCATCGGTAACAATGGTTCCTGCTTTTAGGCTATGGTTAGAAATTTCTTTATCGGTACTGAATATCTTTACGGAGGTAATAGATTTTTCTGTGCCGTTGTTAATTTCCATTTCGCTCCATGCAGTAGGGTAAGGGCTTAACCCTCGTATTAGGTTATAAACGGAATCGATATTTAGTGTCCAATCTATTTTACAGGTATCCTTAAAAATTTTGGGAGCTGGTTTAAGGCTATTGGATATGTTGAGGTTATTTTGCGAAACAGGTTTAGCCCTATTGCTAAAAAGTAAGTTAACGGTCTCAACTACCAATGGTGCTCCAGCCAGCATGAGGTTGTCGTGCAAATCGCCGGCGTTGTCGGTATTTAATATGGGAACTTCTTTTTGAAGTAAAATATTTCCCGTATCAATTTGTTCGTCAATAAGGAATGTGGTTACTCCCGATATGCTTTCGCCGTTTATAATGGCCCAGTTTATAGGGGCGGCACCCCTGTATTGCGGCAAAAGCGAAGCGTGTAGGTTAAATGTGCCAAGACTTGGAATGCTCCATATTTCTTTAGGTAACATACGAAAGGCAACCACAACGGCTATATCGGGTTTAAGTTGTTTTATTGCCTCTACAAAATCAGGAGATTTTAACTTGTCCGGTTGTAAAACGGGAATTCCTTTTTCAACAGCATATACTTTTACTGGTGATTGTTGAATTTTTAAGCCACGTCCGGCAGGTTTGTCGGGAACAGTAACAACGCTTAGAACGTTGTATCCCGATTCAACCAACAACTTAAGGGGAGCAACGGCAAAGTCCGGAGTCCCCATGTAAATTATTCTAGGTTCTTGCATGAAATGGCTGTTTTTACGAATGTTTTTCGTCGCTGAAAAGATGAATATGCCCCATTTTTTCGTGCTTTGTTTTCAGGTAAAATTCGTTGAATGGGTTTGGCGGGATAACCAAAGGAATATTCTCGACAACCTTAAGTCCGTATCCTTCTAGCCCTTTCATCTTTTTAGGGTTGTTGGTAATTAACTTGATATTTTTTACTCCAACTTCGCGAAGAATGCTGGCACCAACGCCATAGTCGCGTTCGTCGGGTTTAAATCCCAGTTCGACGTTGGCTTCAACGGTGTCCAACCCTTGTTCCTGTAATTTATATGCGTGAATTTTATTGAAAAGGCCAATGCCCCTTCCTTCCTGGTTGAGGTAAACCAAAACACCTCTTCCTTCCTTTTCAATCATTTGCATTGCGTTATGAAGTTGAGGGCCACAGTCGCAGCGGTACGAACCAAAAATATCGCCGGTAACACACGACGAGTGTACCCGAACCAGAACAGGCTCGTCGGGTTCCCATGTGCCTTTAATTAAGGCAACGTGTTCCAGCCCATTCGATTTCTGGCGGAAAGGAATTAATTCGAAATTGCCATATTCGGTAGGAAGTTTAACCTTTACCCCTTTTTCAACAATACTTTCGGTATTTAGTAGTTGAGCGATTAAATCCTTGATGGAAATAATTTTCAGGTTGAACTTTTTTGCAATAACCATGAGTTGTGGTAAGCGGGCCATCGACCCATTTTCGTTCATAATTTCAACCAGTACGCCACCCGGCGTTAATCCTGCCAAGCGGGTTAAATCGAGAGCGGCTTCCGTATGTCCTGCGCGGCGTAAAACTCCTTTGTTCTTGGAACGTAATGGAAATATATGACCTGGCCGAGCAAGGTCTTCCGGCTTTGTTTTTGGGTCGATAAGCGCCCTAACCGTTTTAGCCCTGTCGAAAGCGGATATTCCGGTGGTACAACCATTTCCTAATAAATCGACCGATACTGTGAATGCCGTATTATGCAAGGCAGTGTTGCGTCCAACCATCATTTGTAAATCCAGCTGATCGCAACGGTTTTCCGGTAACGATACGCAAATTAAGCCACGACCGTGTGTGGCCATAAAGTTTACTATTTCAGGGGTAATAAGTTCTGCTGCTGCAATAAAATCGCCTTCGTTTTCTCTGTCTTCGTCATCAACAACAATAATAACCTTTCCGTTTCGAAGATCTTCAACCGCTTCTCCAATGGAATTTAACTTCAATTCAGTATCACTTGTCATTTTATTGGTGGCTTTATTTAAATTTAGTCTTTACAAAAATAATATAACCTTGCTAAAAAAACTTAATTAAAAATTAGTTTTTCGTTTTGCCTTTACCCATAGCGTGTTTTGCCTGTTCTGTAAAAATCTTGCAAAACCTTTTATTATAGACATATTCATCATAAAAAGGTAGTAAGGAAAAATTAACGGAGACGGAGCATTTTTCCTGTTTCGAAGTAAATATCCTATTAAACACAACAGGTAAAAGCCAATAAGTAAAAAGAACGTGGTAAGGTAAATTGGGTTGCTAAAATTTTTTAGCAGAATAATCAGGTTTAGTAAGGGGAGTAAAAGTAACGCTGGAGGAACAATAATCCATCGTAAAAGTTTATGTGAAATGAATTTAAATGCGAGTTCAAAATTTTTGAAAGGATTAATTAGCAGAATGTTACGTTTTAACGATTGAAAATCACCGGCGGCAATACGAACCTTGCGTTTTGCCTCTTCGGCTATGTTGGCCGATCCGGATTCGGTAGCAATTGCCTTACCGGCAAATTTTACCCGATAACCGTTAAGGGCAATATTGGCCGATATTTCGAAATCGTCTAAAATGGTGTCGCCTGCTATTGGGTGAAATAATTCGGTTTTAATGGCGTAAAGTTCTCCAGTGGCGGAAAGCGTCGAGCCAATGGAGGATTCTAATTGTTTGATGTACGATTCGTATTGCCAGTAAATTCCTTCGCCTTTCGAAGCAGAGTTGTCGTCGGTTTTCCAAAGAATCTTTTTCTGACCGGCAACGCAGCCCACTTTGGAATCGTTAAATGGTTTGAGCACTTCGATTATTGCATCGGGGTGAAGCATGGCATTGGCATCGGAAAAAATGGTGTAGGGGGTAGAAACTTGCTTCATGGCAATGTTTAACGATGTCGATTTTCCGGAGCGATGTTCGTTATTTATCAGCAGAATGTCGGGATGCTGTTTAAGTATATCGCTTGTTTTATCGGAACTACCGTCGTTTACCCAAACTTGCTTGATTTTATCTTTGGGGTAGTTCAGGTTTTGTGTATTGGCTATTTTTTCGTGTATGTATTCTTCCTCGTTATATGCAGCAATTACAATGGTTATTTCAGGATAGAATTCGGCATTTACGGGATTGTTTAAACTCTTCTGAAAAAGTTTTTTTACTGCGCTACAAATCCAAAGTAAAAAAGTATAACCTATGTAGGTGTATATTACTAAAACAACTATAATCCAAAAAATTGTTTTAAAGATCATTACTTAACAGGGATTTGTAGAAATTTGTCAACTTACTGGCGAGCACTGTGGCATCAAAGTTTTGGTAGGCAAAATTCTTGGCATTCTCGGCAATTCGTTTTCCTTCGTGAGGAGCCTTAACCAAATTGTAAACTGTTTCGGCAAAACTTTCGGGAGTATCGGCAATTAGAATATGTTCGTTGTTCACCACCTCAATTCCTTTTACAGCCATACTGGTGGCAACAATGGCCCTTTGTAAAAACATCCCTTCGATAATTTTTACCCGGATTCCGCTTCCCGAAAATAAGGGTACCACCATTATAGGGTATTCCTGAATAAACTCGGACGAATCGGCTACCTGTCCGTGAAAAATGATATTTCGCTCAATCATCAACCGTTCGGCAAGGGTTTCGCTGGCATTTTTTCCTGCGATGTGAAATTCAATATCGGGAATCATCGATTGAATACGTGGCCAAACCCAATCGATAAACCATATCAAACCGTCTGTATTAGGACGCCAATCGAGAGCTCCAATGTAACAAATAACAGGTTTGTCCGATGCCTTGTACGCATTATCTTTCAAACGATTTTTAAAGAAGTAACCTACCGGAACACATATTGAGGGTTTTGAAAAGCCGTTATCGGTAAACCATTCGAGATCTGGTTGGCTAATGGCAACCAATGCGTCAACTTTTTTGTGTACTTTCTTTTCAATTCTAGCCAAGCGTCGGGTTAAAACCCCAAAGTAAGCAGCCTTAAACCTGTTTTTTTCCTCGGAGGCAAGTGTTTGCCAAATTTGGTGCTCCACATTATGAGCACGAAAGGCTATCTTGCCAGTGTAGTTTTTACGAATGCCTTTGATGTATGGGTATAGGTATAACCCTTCCAGTTGAACAACATCGAAGTGGGAGTAACGCAGTGTTCTTCGTATTATCCACTTAAATGAGTTTTTTTTGTAACGCTGAATGGTATATGGAATTCGGGTAAAAAAGAAGTTTGTAATATATCCAAATACATTGGTGATGAGTGGAATGGAGTGTATTTCAAAGTTTATTTTCCGCTGAATATCGTTAGGGATGCGTTCAATGGAACTGGGATGCTTAGGGGTGCTTAGCGTGAGAACAAAAACTTCATTTCCGGCGTCTGCTAATCCAATGCACATGTTCAGGGTTGCAAGACATCCGCCATCAACGGGAGGGTAAGGGGGTTTGTGCGAAATAACAAGAATTCTCATGCTGTACGTTAGTTGGAATGAAAAATAAATAATCGGGTTTACTGTTGATGTTTAAACTTCTTCTTTAAAAAGTTTTTTAAGGTGGCAAGTTTTTTTATTGCTTCAATGTAAAAGTCAGCATTCATTAGCACGGAATCTGTGGTGGCCTTATAGGACAGAAATATTCCTAATGGGAGTAGAATAAACGAAGAAATCCACATACCCAGCGCGGGATTCCAGTATAACTCCCGTGCAAATTTTTCACCGGTAATGGTTATAATGTAGTATATAACAAAGAATAGTACCGATATAACCACAGGGGTTCCTAACCCTCCTTTACGGATTATGGCTCCAAGAGGTGCCCCTATAAAGAAGAAGACAAAACATGCAAACGAAAGGGTAAATTTTCGGTTCCACTCAATTTTATGCCGTGCAATGTACTTTTCCTTGTAATGCAGTTCATCAACGGTTGACGAAACATAACTTTTAGTAGATCGGGCATGGTCTAGCGCTCTGGATATTGCTATGTGCTTTTGAGCGAGTGGAAGCGTGTTGTATAGTGAATCAAGATTAATAGCGTATTTCTTTTTTATAGTAGTATCTTTTACCCTTTCCATACGATGCCAGTTTGGATTGCGCATAATGCTGTTGTTAGCCAAGCTGGCCGAAAAACTGTTTACTTGTTGCGACAAGGATAGGGATAGAGAATCCTTTGCCTTTTGAAGTTGATTTAAGTTAAGAACCTGATAGCTGTCCTTGAAGAAACTTTCATCGGTGCGGTGTAACCCAAATCCTTTTAGTTCGAATACTATAACTTCTTTTTCGAAAAGTTGCTTTTGTGCAGGAAGATTATTGTCTTTACTTGGCCTTACATTTTTTTTTGAAGTTACTTCCTTATATGAATAACCAGTGTAGAGAGTTGCTACTAAAAATTTTTGATCGGATGTTGGTTTCATATAACCGGAATCGGCAAAGGTTACTGCCGTGTTTCCGTTATCGGAGCTATGGTCGTAAATTAAAATATTGCGCAACTTTCCTGTTTTGGGGTCTTTGTCGGAAACTTTAATGCTGTATCCCTCTACTAAATTGGTAAATACACCCTTTTTTATTATTAAATCTGGCTTTTGCTGTTTTACGGAGTAAAGGAGAGAGGATATTTTTAGGTTTGTGTATGGCAGAACGTTGTTCGAAAAGAAAAAAGCCCCAATGCTTATAAAAATTGTGATAACAATAAGAGGAGATAATATTCGAGGAAGTGAAATCCCTGCCGATTTCATGGCTAACAATTCATTGTTTTCACCAAGATTTCCCATGGTCATTAACGAGGCCAAAAGAGTAGCTAATGGTAGTGCCATAGGAACCAAACTGGCCCCGGCGTATAAAAGCAATTCAGATATAACGTCCCAACTTAATCCTTTACCTACCAAGTCGTCGATGTACTTCCACAGAAACTGCATTAGCAGTATGAACATGGTAATGAAAAAAGTCAACACCAATGGACCTAGGTAGGAACGAAGAATAAATTTATGTAAAGTTTTCACTTCGAAAAATTTAATGAAAAAATGCCAGACAAATGTAATGGTTTTTCCATTAAACTTAAGTGAAAAAGTAATAGTTAAGCACCAATAGCCCTTTTTAACTCATTAACCTGATGTAGCCATAACGTTTTTACCTCTTCTTCCTCTTCGGGATCGTCAATATCTTCTATTACAATTAAGGAGATGTCCCCAGTAATGTCGTCTGTAGAAATTTTAAACGAGAACGAGGCATTGCTATCATCGTCAATCCATTGGAACTTTACATACTTGTTGACTTTAAGTTCTACCAACTCCGCCTGACGGCTGGTGCCTTTCCATATAAATGTAAATGTTTTTCCGGACAGGTTAACATCGTCGGCAAACCATTCCGAAAGACCATGAGGAGTACAAAGCCTTTGAAACAGAATGTTTGGTGAAGTATTTACAGAAAATTCGAGTTCAACTCTGGTAATGTCATCAACTTCTTCTTTCATTTTTTCCGTTTTTTTCATCAATTACTGCAATATAATTTTTTTTGTGAAAAGAAGGCTGAATTTCAATGATTTATTTATTAACAGTACTTGTTGATAAGGCATAGAAGTGACAATATTTTTATAACGGAATTTGCAGGGAAAAAATTATTTCATAATTTTGCCACGCTTTTAAAGCGTACAACTTTTGTTGAATTTGGCGTTTTTTAAGGCAAAATTGATAGTTTGACAAACATGTTTGTTGAAATTTTTTCGAGTAATCGAAAAATTTGTTTTAGCAAATATTAGCATGGCGAGGTAGCTCAGCTGGTTAGAGCGCATGATTCATAATCATGAGGTCGCCGGTTCAATCCCGGCTCTCGCTACTAGAAAAT